>Ga0074044_10000161_pt1 | contig 66816 bp, 53 predicted proteins | sample BogForMeECP23OM1_FD_94443 | JGI IMG/M metagenome (GOLD analysis project Ga0074044, IMG submission 94443) | Bog forest soil microbial communities from Calvert Island, British Columbia, Canada - Bog Forest MetaG ECP23OM1 | ecosystem: Environmental > Terrestrial > Soil > Wetlands ...
AAGCACCGGGGCGCAGTTTGCCCATGCAGATGCGGCAAGCTCTGTTGCTCGGACTGGCTTTTAACTTCTATCGGTTGCGGCATCGCCCCGCTCCTGCAGGATGTAAACAGAGCCACTTAAAACTCTTTAGAATCTGCACTTACAAAAAAACGAGGAGGGCCCCCGTTGCCTTTTGCCGTTGGTGCTGGCCGCGTGCGGCGTCGCCACCAGTTTGCCAGTGAAGTCTAAGCTCAGCCGAGATTGGTGCTTGACCCGAGCCAGCGCCTTTCACATCTTTGCCTAGCCTGAGATTTCGCTGGAGCTGCGCGGGGCCCAGCCGTTGCGTCTTTTTGCTGGGTGCGCCCGTATACCCTGTAGAATGAGCGCGACATTTACAACTCTGATCCCGGCACCATTGAGGTCGATTCTTCTCTTCTCCACCCAGATGGCCGATGACAACAAGGCCCTCGCCCAGGGGCTCAAGCGCCGCGACCCCGATCTCCTCGATCAGCTGATCGAGCAGTATCAATACCGGTTGTTCCGCTATCTGCTCTATCTGACTTCCAGCCGCGAGCGCGCCGAAGACTTTTTCCAGGAAACGTGGATCCGCGTCCTCGAGCGCGGCCATCAGTACGACGGCAAATACAAATTCGAAGCCTGGCTTTTCCGAATCGCGCGAAACCTGGTGATCGACTGGCAGCGCGCGAAAAAAATGCAAAGCCTCGACGCCCTGACCGACCCTGAAGAAGGCGCTCCGATGCAGTTCGCTGCCGAGAATCAACCTTCGCCGCTGCGTCTCGTTTTGACGGCGGAAGAAAAATCCGGCGTCCACGCTTCGCTCGATCGCATTCCCACCGTCTATCGCGAAGTTCTTGTTCTCCGATTTCAGGAAGACCTCGGTCTCGAAGAAATTGCCGGTGTGCTGGCCGCGCCGCTCTCCACAGTGAAGTCGCGCCTCTATCGCGGGCTCGAAGCCTTGCGCGGCGCAATGCAAGGAAGTGCGGCATGAATGAAAATCTACACGCCCGCGCCGAAAAACTGATCGCGCAGGAACCCATCGAAGGAATCACGCAATCCGAACGCGAGTGGCTCGCGACGCATCTTCGCGAGTGCCAAAGCTGTGCTCAAATCGCGCAGCAAACAGGCTATGCGCTCCGCGCCTTGCGTGGCATTTCGATTTCTCTCCCTCGCGGGCTCGCCGCGCGAACCCAGTTCCGCCTGCAGCTCCGCGCGCAGGAAATGCGCGAGCGCGAACCCAAGCGCCGCCTCCTCTGGATCATGTGCGCCATGTCTTGGGCGCTCGGCATCGCCACCGCCCCTTACGTCTGGCGCGCCTTTGAATGGGCCGGAGAACGCATCGGCCTGCCTAGGCTGATTTGGGAAATGGGATTTGGCCTCTGGTGGACAATCCCCGCGCTGGTCGCGGCAGTGGTTGTACTGATGGAAAACGTCAGGCTGGCGCATGAGCGCGATCAAGCAAGGTGAATTGAATACGCCGATTCAAGGGTTTTAGAGAGTTTGAAAAATTGGCGTCTGCAAAGTTTGAGAGAGGGACGTATATGTCGGACTATCAACAAAAAGTAAGCGGTTCATTCAACGAAAGGATGCGGCTCATCCGCCTCCGCCGAAAAAAAGAGAATCTCCATTTCTGGAGCGAGTTCAAGCTTGTCCCCACGTGGCTTCGGTGGACGGTTGCTCTCCTCTTCGTTGTGGCTCAGGCTGCCGCTTTGCTCGTAAATCTGCACGGGCTTCCTAGTCATGACGACATCTTTCCACCCGACCTGAAATATGACCCCGTGCTCGCTTCTCTGGCGTTAGCCGGAATTATCACCGTGGTTTCCATTTTTACGGCGAGTTTCATTTTCCTGGTAGCTTACGTAAATCAAGACGCAAAGCGCCGCGAAATGAATTCCGCCTTGTGGACTCTACTCATGATTCTCCTCATGCCTGCATGGGGCTTCATCGGCTTCGTCATCTATTTCCTGATGCGCGAGCCGTTGCCCTACCCTTGCCCGCAATGCGGAAAACCCGTTGGCGCGCGCTTCAACTTCTGCCCCAACTGTAAATGCAATTTGCATCCCAGCTGCCCCAACTGCAAACGCGAAGTCGTCGAAACCGACAAATTCTGCCCCTACTGCGCGCAGGAATTAGGAGCCGGGCCGCTGACAGAGAACGCCACGCAAAATATGTAGCCCAGGGCGAAGCCCTGCGGTTTGTTATATCTATCCCTGAGCAGCGAAAGGAAGTTCAGTCGGAGTTAGTAACGTTCGACGGCAAGGGCGACCGCATTGCCGCCGCCAAGGCAGAGCGCGGCGATGCCGCGCTTCAAGTTGCGGCGCTCCAATTCATAGACAAGAGTGACCAGGATGCGCGCTCCGCTTGCACCAATAGGATGGCCCAGCGCCACCGCGCCGCCGTTCACGTTTACCTTTTCCGGATTGAGCCGCAGTTGCCGCGTCACGGCGATGGCCGCAACCGCGAAGGCTTCGTTTAATTCGATGAGGTCCACATCTTTGTCGCGATCCCAGCCGGTTTTGGCGAGCAATTTTTCCACTGCATCTACCGGCGCCATCATCACCCACTTAGGTTCCACGCCGCTGACCGCCTGGGCCACAATTCGCGCGATCGGCTGCTTGCCGAGACGTGCGGCGTTGCGTTCGCTGGTGACAATCAGCGCCGCCGCTCCATCGTTCGTGCCGGGAGCGTTTCCTGCGGTCACGGTTCCATCTTTCTTGAATGCCGGCTTCAACTTCGCCAGCGCTTCCAGCGAAGTGTCTTCGCGCGGCGATTCGTCGTACTTGATGACGATAGGGTCGCCCTTTTTCTGCGGTACTTCAATTGGCAAAATCTGTGCCTCAAAAAAACAAGACTTGCGCGCCCGAATCGCCTTCTGGTGGCTCTCGACCGAAAACCGATCCTGCTCCTCGCGCGTGATTTCGTATTTCTCGGCGACCAACTCGCCGGTCATTCCCATATGAAAATCTTCATAGGCATCCCACAAACCATCGTGAATCATCGAGTCCACAAGTTTGCCGTCGCCCAGACGGTAGCCCGTCCGAGCCTGCGGCAACAGATACGGGCAGTTGGACATCGACTCCATCCCCCCGGCCACAACCATTTCCGATTCCCCAAGCTGAACAGCCTGGGCAGCAAGCGCGACGGCCTTCAAACCCGAGCCGCAAACTTTGTTGATGGTCATGGCAGCAACGCGGGGCGCGCAACCGCCTTTGAGCGCCGCCTGCCGCGCGGGGTTCTGTCCAAGTCCAGCCTGCACAACATTACCTAAGATGGCTTCGTCAACTTCATTGGCATCAATATGGGCGCGCCGGATGGCTTCAGCGACAATCTTGCCGCCGAGTTCGACCGCCGAAAATCCGGCCAGTCCACCCTGAAATTTTCCGATGGGCGTGCGAACAGCAGACAGAATAACGGGAGTGTCCATGAGCGTGGTAAACCTCCGGAGGAGCAACGCACACCATTATACAGCGTTGCAACGCGAGCCGCTGCGGAGGAGAGACGCAAGTTGAAAGTTGAAAAACGGAGCCAAGAAGCGAATCGCGTGAGGAGAGAGAGACAAGGCGGACAAGATTCCGCCTTGTCTCTAGAATGCGCGCTCCTCAGACCCAACCCTTGCCGCCCAGTTTGCGTAGCGCCAGCATCCTTGCTGGCGAATTTCGTTGGGAAACGAGCGAGCCGGCAGAGATGCCGGCGCTACCAGCCCGCATTTACCCCGCGCACTCTCAGTTCGCAGCCGCTGCCGAATCCGGCATGCCTTCATCGGCACTTGGTCCATACAATCCGGGCACGGCCACGCCCACCAACCGGTAATAAACTGTCAGCTGGGCGCGGTGATGGATCATGTGATTCATGCACATGCTCCGAATACAGGCAATTTTCGGCAAGGTAAAGATCTCCTTGCCACCGGCTAGAAGCTTCCAGCCCTTCATTAAGTCTGCATCGCTCACGCTGGCAAGCGCCGCACGCGCTTCCGCACTCTCTTTGTCAAACGCCGCGAGAAGCTCCTTGCGGTTCGTGATCTTCGGCGGCTCGTAGCCTGGCCCGTCCACCGGCGCGTAATCCAGCTCGTCCGTATTGATGGTCATGGTGATCCATCCTGGGACCGTCCCGATGTGCGAAGCAAGCCAGCCTACGGTGCCGGACTTTTCGTGCGGCTTCCAGCCCCAATTATCATCGGGCACGCGCTCCAGCACTTTGCGCGTGCTCTGCATCTCTTGGTCAAATTCAGGCAGCATTGATTGTCCAATCGTCATGTCGGCCTCCAGCGAAAAGTCTCCACTCAGCGCCGCAAATCATAGGCGAAAGAAAAGCGAAATGTCAAGCTTTATTTTCCGTCGCACCCATCGGCGGAATCGTCCGCTCGACATCCGGTCAGCACGAAGAGGCCGTGTGCATTCACCGTTGACAACCGTTTCAGCCGGTAGAAAATATCCATATGCCGCACCAACTCAGCACATCGTATCTGCAAGATTCCATCGGTCTTTTTCGTTACTACAAAAAGCTGGGCGATCGTGCGATGGCGCAATGCCCGGACGAAGCCCTCTTCGTCACATTAGACGCGGAATCCAATTCCATCGCCATCATCGTCAAGCACATGTCGGGCAACATGCGTTCGCGCTGGCTGGATTTCTTGACCACCGACGGTGAAAAGCCCGATCGCAACCGCGATACGGAATTCGAAACTCCGCCCGCCGCACGCGATCAATTGATAGAAAAGTGGGAACGCGGCTGGAAATATCTTTTCGATGCCCTCGAACCGCTAACCGAGGCAGACCTCACCCGCACAGTAACGATTCGTTCCGAGCCGCACTCCGTCATGCAAGCCATCAATCGCCAGGTTGCCCACTACGCGCATCACGTCGGCCAAATCTTGTTCCTCGCCAAGCATCTGACTTTCACAAAAACGGGCAGGTGGGAATCGCTCAGCGTGCCGCGCGGACATTCTGCTAATTTCAACGCGCAAGTCGCTTCCGGCGAAAAGTCGCAGCGTTAGGAACGGCCAGTGGGCGCATCAACAGAAATGAATCTCAGAATGGTTGCGTGTGTGCTGTGTTTCTGCGCAATGGTTACATGCATCTTGTGGGCGGTCGTGATTAGCCTCGATCGCGTGGAAAAGGTAAACGCACGTCTTCCTGCTGGAGAAAAAATCGGATTTACATTTGGGTTTATCGGGCCTGAACGACATTGGAGATTTGAAAGAGAATACGAAAGACTCTTTCCCGATCGTGCCCTGCGAAGAAAAGAACGCGTGTTATGGCTGTTGGGTTCCCTTGCGCTTTTGGGCGCCTTCTTCTTCGGCACACATGTGCGGTAGCCTTTTGTCCCCTCGTTTCCCCTTGGCCCAAAATTCCGCTACCCTTCTTAAGTCATGGCAACGCTTTTCGATCTCGATCCCCCGGTCGAGAGTGGACTGAAACTGAACGACGCGCAGCGGCGCGCTATCACCCACGGCGAAGGGCCGCTGCTTGTGATTGCGGGAGCGGGGACCGGCAAAACTCGCGTCATCACGGAGCGTATCCGTCATCTACTGCAATCTGACGACTCTCTCTCTGGCGAAAACATTCTCGGCCTCACTTTCACGAATAAAGCGGCTGGCGAAATGAAAGCTCGCGTAGTACGCGCTACTGGCGAACGTGGAAAAAATGTCACGCTCGCAACTTTTCACGCCTTCTGCGAGAGCCTTCTGAAAGAAGCCGCGCCCGAGCGCCTGATGATCGACAAAGTCGATCACTGGATTCTTCTCCGCCGCAACTTGGAGCGCCTCAAACTCGACAAGTACCGCCGGCTCGCCGATCCCGGTCAATTTCTAAACGACTTCGTGGAGTTCTTCTCGCGGTGTCAGGATGAACTGGTCTCCGCCAAAGATTACCAGCTGTACGCTGATGGCCTGGCGGAGCAACTCGAAGCCGAACGCGCCGCTCTCGACGAAGACACATTCAAAGAGCGCGCCGAAGAAGTCGCCCTACAACAGGAAATCGCGCGCGCTTACCGCGCTAGCGAAGAGTTGCTGCGCGAGAAGAAGCGGGTATCCTTCGGCTCGCTGATCACTGGCGCCGTCGAGCTTCTCGAAACCAACGCGGACGTTCGGCGCACGCTCCAGGAAAAATATCGCTACATCCTCGTTGACGAATTTCAGGACACGAACATCGCGCAGCTTCGTCTTCTCGAACTTCTCGCCGGTGACAAGAAAAACATCGTCGCCGTCGGCGACAACGACCAAGCTATCTACCGCTTCCGTGGCGCATCCTTCGGCAGCTTCAAACTTTTCCTCGAGCGCTTCGCTTGCTGGCGCGAAGGCCAGGACTCCACAGCGTTCCGCGTCTCGCTCGTAGAAAATTACCGCTCGACGCCCAACATTCTTCGCGTAGCCACGCAAGTCATCGCGCAAAACACTGTGAGCGCGGACTTTCCGAAAAAAGTCCTCAGCGCTAACAAAGAAGAAAGCGAGAAAATCCGCATTGTCGAGCTCGAAACCGAAAATGACGAGGCTCGCTGGATCGCCAGCGAACTCCAGCGCCTCCACGCCGCTGGACGTAAGTGGCGCGATTTCGCTGTCCTCTACCGACAGCATGCCCATCGCGACGAACTCGTCGAGGAACTCTCCCGCTACAAAATCCCTTTTGTCATCAGTAAGCTTTCTATCCTCGATCACCCGCTGGTCAAAGACGTTCTGGCCTACTTGCGGCTGACTGCCACCCCGTTCGACGACATCGCCTGCGCGCGTGTTCTTGGCGCGCCAGCGTGGTCGCTCGAACCTGCTGATTTGGTGCGCCTTGCCGAACGCGCACGCAAAGAAAAAAAAGCTCTCTACGATATGCTGCAGGCTCCCCAGGGCCAGCTCGCGTTCGACTCCTCGCACGCAGAGCTGGGCCGCCTCGTCGAGTTTCTCGCCGATCAGCGCAAAACGCTTCGCCGTCGCACTGCCCGCGAAATCCTCGCCGATCTTCTCGAATGGCTCGAAGTCGCGCAGCGCGCCAGCGCTCAAGACCGCAAATACGTTGCGCGCCTCTCCGAATTCGTCAAAGAGTGGGAACCCAAAAGCGAGACGCGCGGCCTCGCCGAATTTGTCGAATATCTCGGTTACTATTCGCAAGCCGGCGGCACCATCAGTCTCGAAGACGATTTCCCCGGCGATGCCGTCCAACTAATGACCGTGCACGGCGCCAAGGGCCTCGAGTTTCCCCAGGTCTTTCTGCTCCGCATCAACAACAAGAAATTCCCCGCGACGGAACGCTCCCGCGTCTTCGAATTCCCTGCTGCTCTCATGAAAGAAGGCGAACCTGCCGAGCAGTTTCACATTCAAGAAGAACGCCGCCTCTTCTACGTGGCTCTAACGCGCGCAGAAAACCGCCTCACGCTCACGACGCTGACCGAAAAAAAGGGAAAGATACCAGTCTTCATCGAAGACCTCCTGATGGACCCAGCCATCAAGCGCCGCGATATCCACCAGTTAAGCCCCAAATTGCCCGAAGTCACTCCGGTGGTAAAAAAAGATGCTTCCGGCGCCGCCGATCCGCGGCTTTTCCCATCGTCCTCTGAACTTCCAAGAATTTTCTCCCGCATCGCCGACTGGGCCCTCGAATTCCATCCTCCCACGCCCGAACCGCTCACTTTGAGCCCTTCGGCCGTCAGCGGTTATCGCAGTTGTCCGCAGCAATACCTCTTCAGCCGTTCATGGTCCCTAAAGGAAGGCCCCAAAGCCGTTCTTAGCTTCGGCAGCGTCATGCACACCACCATCAAACGCTTCGTCGATCAACTTCGCAAAGGGGTAAAGCTTCCCTTCGAAGAAGTCGCGCGCATTTTCGAGACGGAGTGGAGTTCCGCCGGGTTTGAAGACAACTATCAGGAATCTGGATACAAAAAAGACGGCCTCGAACAGTTGCGCGCTTTCCACGCCGCCACGATCAAAGCCCCGCCGCAGGTCCTCGAACAAGAAAAATCCTTCGAGCTTCCGCTCGAGAATAACGTCACCATCATCGGCCGAATGGACCAGGTCAATTCCCTCGGCCGTAAAGACGTCGAAATCATCGACTACAAAACCGGTAAGCCCAAAAAAGACGCCGACGCCAAAAAAGATTTGCAGCTCAGCCTCTACGCTTTGGCCGCCAAAGAAATCTTCGAATGGAATCCTGTCCGCCTGGTCTTTCACTATCTCCAGAACAACCAGACCCAGGTCACCACACGCGACGCCAAACAACTCGACGAAGCCCAGAAGATCGTGCTGGAAGCCGCCGCTGACATCCGCGCCGGCGAATTCCCTCCAAATCCAGGCTTCGTCTGCCGCAGTTGCGCCTACAAACCGATTTGTCCCGCGCACGAAGAGGCACTCGGCAACTAAGCGCCTCTCCCTCCCCAAATCTGAAATAAAGTGCCGTATCTTCCGTATTCCCAATAAGAGGTGCCGACATGAACCGCAAGTTCTTCTACCTGGTGCTTTGCGTTCTTGGGCTCGCTCTTCCGTATTCTCAATTCATTCCCTGGGTCATGGAGCACGGTCTCGACATGCGCCTCTTCGTCCGCCAACTCTTTGCAAACCGCATCGGCGGATTTTTCGGCATGGACGTCCTGGTTTCCGCGGTGACTCTACTCGGCTTTATCCGCAGCGAAGGCGCACGTCTTAAAGTCCGCACCCTTTGGCTGCCCGTGGCCTCGGTGCTGCTCGTAGGAGTTTCTCTCGGCCTCCCCCTCTTCCTCTATCTTCGAGAACGCGAGCTCGAGAGCCCAAAAGCTGCTACGGCCTAACCCACACCAAGCCGACCAGGCAGAGGCCGCAATCGGAAAGAACGGCGAGCGGTATCCGCGCCTCCCGAATCTCAATAAAAAGGGCATCTCTATAAAAAAGGGCGCCACCTAGCAGGCAGCGCCCATCCAACCGAATCTTCAGTAAAACTTACTATTTTCCCTTTTTCGTGCCCTTGGGTTCGTCCTTCTTTCCCTTTTTCTTCATCGCGAGGCTCCTTTCACTCACGGGCCCTACGCCCGCGGTCAGTCGCAGTTCTCTGGTCATGACGGGCGCGACGCGCCACGCCATCTCGCTTCGTATACGAGCGCCGCGCGCGACTGTCAAGAAAATTCCGTCCAACAATCAAAGTTTTCGGTTTTATTGGGTGATGCCGCCGGTGTAGTACTTGTCGCGCGTAAGGACGGTCAACCCTTCGCGCTTCACACGCACTTCCACGGTGTGGTAATCCTTCGCGCTTTTTACGTCTCGCGGCACGTACGCCAGGGTGTACTCGTTGCGCGCCTCCTCGGTTACCCTCGAGTACAGATCCTGCAGGGATTCCTTCTTCGCCGCGTAATAGACGTCGCCCCCCGTACTGTGCGCGTATTCGGAAAGCCGCTCGAACCGGCGGTCATAGAACGCGCTTCCCACTCCTACTCCAAACACCGAGATGCTGTGGGCCAGCACTTCCTTCACGGTGTTGTCGTAAGTATTGGTGTTGTACTTCTTTCCCCCATTGACCCCATCGCTGATGATAAAAATGATTTTACGGCGGTTTCTCGGCCGGTCTTTCAGAAGCTCGGCCGCTCCGTACACGGCATCATCCAGCGCTTTCGTGGGCCCCGCAAGGATGGTCCGCTGGGAATCAGGGATCGAGGGGTATCCTTCGGGCGCGTGTCCGTTGACACTCGGCCCATTGAACGGCCCGCCAGGAGCCATCACTCCAGGCTGACTGTCCAGCTTGGTGCGCCTGAGCTCCGTAAGCAGCACGTCCTGATCACTGGTGAATCCTTTGCCGGGGTGGAAAAACTGGTCAAATTTGCAGACAAACGCCTCATCCAGATCGGTCATTCCACCAATAATGGCGTCAAGGCTGTCTTGCACTTCCTTGGCGTCCGCCTTTTTCAAATCGTTATCGATCAGAAGGACCATGGAAAGCGGGAAAGCCTCCGTAGTGAAAACATCGATTCTCTGTTCCACGTCGTTATCAAAGACGCGGAATTCGTCTTTGCCGAGGTCGGGCACCAGCCGGCCGGTATGGTCTTTCACGGTCACGGGCAGCACGACCAAATTGGCGTTCACCGTAATCTTTGCTCGCGCGTCGCTCAGCCGAGGGTTGTCCGGTGGCGGCGGGGAAGCATCCTGGGCGGCCGGGGGGGCTTGCTGGCGCGTGTGTGCGGCAAACCCCAGCCACAATGCTGGCGCCGCGAAGAATAGAACACCGGTCATACCCGCGATTTTTCGTAGACTTTTCATATTCCTCAGGCCAAACTTCCTCTCGGAGTCAGTGCTGGCATCGCCGTCGGCTTTCCCGGCGACGCATCCATCGCACCTCTTAATAGCATCCTAACGTGGCGAAGAACCCCAGCGGGCAACTTCCAGCCGGGAATCTCTCGTCAAGGAAAGTATACATGCCTTCTCTTAAGAAACTCGCAGCGCTGTGCGTGACGCCCCTTCTTGCCGCTGCCATCGCCCTCCCTGCGTCGCCGCAGGAGCCGGAAGTTCAAGGTCCCACGATCAAGACCACAGTAAACCTGGTCAATCTCTTCGTCACCGTGCGCGACAAGAACAAGCGCATCGTCACTGACCTCAAGCAAGACGACTTCAAGGTCGCCGAGGACGGCCAAGACCAGAAAATCGCTTTCTTCTCCAAAGAAGTGACGCAGCCCATCACGCTGGGGTTGCTCATGGACACCTCTGGCAGCGAACAATACATGCTCGGCGCCATCCAGGACGGCGCGAGCAGCTTCCTGAACCGCGTGATGCGCAAGGGCGACGAAGCGATGATCATGTCCTTCGATCTGGACGTCGATCTCCTGGCTGATTTCACCGATAACCGTTCCGAACTCAATCGCGCCATTCGCAAAGCTCAAATCAATACGGGCGGTGGGGGAGGCCCCATCACCCCCGGAACAATCCCCCAATCAGGGTCGAAAGGCACCAATTTCTACGACGCGCTCTATCTCGCTTGTAACGAAAAACTCTCGTCCGAGGCCGGTCGTAAAGCCGTCGTCGTTCTGACCGACGCCGAAGACAATGGGAGCAAAGTCCGCGTCGAAGAAGCCATCGAAGCCGCCCAGCGCACCGATACGGTCGTCCACATCCTTCTCGTCTACGACCCGCACTATGGCGCCAACGCGAGCGTCGCAAAAAAAATTACCGACGAAACCGGCGGCCGGATGATCGTCGTCAACTCCGAAAAGCATCTTCAGGAAGCCTTCGACCAAATCTCCGAGGAGCTCCGCAGCCAGTACACCCTCGGCTACTATCCGACCAACGCTGCTCGCGACGGCAAATTCCGGAAAATCAAAATCGATGTTACCGGCAAAGACCTGAAAGTCCTGGCCCGCAAAGGCTATTACGCCCCCAAAAGCTAAGCCCAAACGATAGGGTTCGTAATCCTTGACAAGAAGTGGTCGCGCGCGTGGAATATTTCTTGGGTAATACTGTTAGTTGTTTCCGTAACGCCAGCATCCTGCTGGCGTTTTGCTTTTGGGTAGCACAGGCTTCAGCCTGTGCTGTTTTTCCATCCGTAGTCAACGCGTTGTTCAGGCATCCGGCATCGGGGTTGCGCGGACTGTCTGATTTGCCGGTAGGCGACTGGTGGCGCCGCCATGCTAACTTTGGGCTCCCATGACTGACGGGCGGATTGACAACGCGCAGTGGACCCATTCAGCATTGCCGCGGTTCAGGGAACACAGACGTCTCGATAATGGATCGAAACCACGACCACTGCGAAGGGTGCCTCGCGTTTTACGCCTCTGCATTTTGGTCGTCGCAGCTCTTTGCGGCAGCCGGCTTTCGGCGCAAACCGACCTCTATATTCAAGCCAATTCACCTGGCAAGGGCAAGGAATCGAACTGGCTGCCATCGCCGAAGGATGATTTTGTTCTCATGTTCCGGCTGTACTGGCCGAAAGAGAAAGACCCGACGATCCTGAACGGCTCGTGGAAGATTCCTGGAGTAAAGAAGCTCTAGCCCACGGATCTGGTGAGGAGGCGCTTCGAGCGCCTCCTTTTTTCCGCTCACGACAGTGCGAACTTGAACCTCTCAATATTATAATCTCGGCAAATCAGGTTGTGCTCGCCGAGCTAGCTAGTGTCCTCGCGAATGTCGTCGCGAAACCGGAAACTGATTGACTACCGCCCTCTCGGTTCGCATTGACCGAATTTCCCTGAGCGTCTAACATCGTTTTGCAACCCCAAATCATGATTAACGAGACTGTCGCCCACTATAGGATTCTCCGAAAACTCGGCTCGGGGGGCATGGGTGTCGTCTATGAGGCCGAAGACACCAAGCTCGGCCGCCGCGTCGCGCTTAAATTTATTCCCGAAGAAAATCAGCGCGACAGCCAGACCCTCGAACGCTTCCTGCGCGAAGCTCGCTCGGCATCCGCTTTGAACCATTCCGGAATTTGCACTATTCACGCTATCGAAGAGTGCGATGGCCGCACTTTCATCGCCATGGAGCTCCTCGTCGGCGAATCGCTCGACAAACTTCTCGCGGCCGGCCCGCTCTCCATCAGCCGCACCATCGAAATGGGGATTCAACTCGCCGATGCCCTCGATGCCGCTCACAAAAAAGGCATCATCCATCGCGACATCAAGCCCGCAAACATCTTCGTCAGCGAAACGGGCAGCATCAAAATTCTCGATTTTGGCCTCGCCAAGCTGCTTCCCCGTCATTCTGAGGGGCTCGCCGGCCACACTCTCGACGCCCGCGCGGACACTCTCCTCACCAGCCCCGGCATGGCCGTCGGCACGATCCATTACATGTCTCCCGAGCAGGCCCGCGGCGAAGAGCTTGACGCCCGCAGCGATCTCTTCTCCCTCGGCGCTGTTCTCTACCAGATGTTGACCGGAAAACAAGCTTTCCCCGGTTCTACCAGCGCCGTCGTGTTCGACAACATACTGCACAACGCTCCGACAGCACCAGTGACCGTCAATCCCGATGTTCCGCCCGAGCTCGAGCGTATCCTCAACAAAGCCCTCGAAAAAGACCGCGACATGCGCTACCAGGTCGCAGCCGAATTGCGCGCCGACCTCAAGCGCCTCCAGCGCGAAATCGATTCTGGCAGCCGCCTCGCAAGTACGCAAAAATCTGCTGTCCGCGTTTCGGCCGTTTCCGAGCCGCCGTCCTCTCAACCCAAAGTGACGCCCTCCGGCAGCTCCGCCATCGTCGCCGCCGCCAGAAAACACAAGCTTGGCACCGCCCTGAGCATTGTCGGCATCCTGATCGTCGCCGCCGCCGCTTCATTTGGCATCTACTCGATTGTTCTCCGCTCGCGTCACGTGCCTTTCGACACCTTCACCATTGAAAATCTTACCAACAACGGACACATCGCTCTCGCCGCCATTTCCCCCGACGGCAAATACCTTCTCAACGTCCACGATGAAAATGGATTGCAGTCTCTCTGGCTTCGACACATCGCTTCGGCCAGCAATACGCAACTTGTTCCGCCCGCAGCCACCCGTTATGCAGGGCTCACCTTCTCTCCCGACGCCAACTATATTTATTGCGTGCGCCGCGACGAGTCCGAACACACTCTCGCCTCTCTCTACTCCGCCCCCATGCTCGGCGGCACGCCCCGTCTGCTCATCAAGGATGTCGACAGTCCCATCACCTTCTCTCCCGACGGCCAGCGCTTTGCCTTCTTGCGCGAAGATCACGACTCGCCTACTTACGAATTGATCGTCGCCAAAAGCGATGGCTCCCCTGATCGCACGCTTTTCAAAGACGTTTCTCTGGAAGGCCCTGGCAACTACAGCCCCGCATGGTCTCCAGACGGCAAGACCATCGTCATCACGGAATCTCAGCTGGCTAAAGGAATTACCGCCGCCGTCCTGGCTGTCGACGTGGCCTCTGGTAAGCTCCAAATTATCCCGTTCACTACAGGAAGAATTTTTCTCAATCCTGTCTGGATGCCCGATGGCTCGGGCCTGCTTGTTTCCGAGTACGGAAACGCAGGCGTATTGAATTCTCAGTTGGGTATCGTTAGCTATCCCAAAGGCGAGTACCGTCGCCTCACCACGGACACAAACTCGTATTTTTACCCCGGTATCGCCATCGATGGCCGCACCATCGCCGCCAACCAGTCACAGTCCCGGTATCAGATTCAAGTTGCTGCTGTTGCTCAGCCCGATGACGTTCACACTGTCCCGCTTTCTTCCAGCAGCCCGGTTTGGAATTGGGATTGGACTGCAGACGGTCGCATCGTCTTCATCCAAGTGCCCGATATCCGGATGGTGAAGCCCGAGGGCGGCGAAACCCTCGTTTACTCGGACGCAGATCACATCTCCGATCAATTGACGTCTTGCGGCCCACAGCAGTACATCGTGTTTCGTTCCGCTGGCCGCTCCGGCAAAGTCTCTTTCAATCTTTGGAGGATGACCGCCGCCGGAGCTGACTTCAAGCAACTCACGTTTGGCGCCGCCGAATCCGATCCTCGCTGCTCACTGGACGGCAAGTGGGTTTACTACGTCGATTTCGCCGACAATCACGCGCTAAAGCGCGTCTCCATCGATGGCGGCTCACCGCAAACGATCTTGGCCACTGCCAATGGCGTTACAGGCTTCTCGCCGGATGGCAAGACTATCCTCGGTCTGGAAGTTCGCGAACTGGACCATAAACTTGTCGTGGACCTCTTTTCCATCGACGACAAAAAGGTCACTTACCATGACATTGACCCACGCGCTTCTACGCCGATGGGATTTGCCCCGGACGGCAAGTCCATCGTCTATGCCGTTCAGGAAAAAGGAGTAGGCAATCTCTGGATGCAGCCTCTCGACGGCTCGGCTCCCCATCAGTTCACTCATTTCACTTCCGAACGCATCGATAAGTTCCGCTTTTCGCAGGACGGCACAAAAATCGCCATCGAGCGCGGGCACAATGAATCGGACGCCGTCATCCTCCGCGACACCTCGCGGTAGTGGGACAGATATTCCTGTCTGTCATACTGGGGAAATGGTGAGTTTACAAAATCAGGGAGAAGCGGGGCCCGAAGGATTCGACTGACTATTATTGTTTTCTCGATTTGCCCGCGCAAAATAGCCGCGACGCGCGCGCACCTGATACCCCTTGTGGTCCGGCACTTCGATGCGAATCCTGTGGTAGCGCCCATCGAGAACGTAGTTCGTAGGGATATACGCGATCGAATACTGATTCCTCAGCTCGTCGCCGATATCCTGGAAAGACTGATCCAAATCATCCACGTGATACGGGAAGAAAGCGCGTCCTCCCGTTTCATCCGCCAGATCCTGCAGAATCTTGTCGCCTTCGGTCAGGTGCGTCTTCCGGCTGGCTAATTTGTCGGGATCGGTCTGCGACAGTTGAATCCATTGGGTGCTCGTGCTGATAGTGTAAATGACCACGCTAGTTCGCTGCGCCATTTCGATGGCCTCGCCGCGGCTGTGCGTCGAAAGATTGTCGTCGCCGTCGCTGATCAGAATCATCACGCGCCGAACGATGTCTGGCTGGTCTCCCGGCGGACGCGGCGGATGGCTCAACTCGTTGCGGCAGGCGTCATAAATCGCATCATAGATCGCCGTCCCGCCGCCAGCGCGCGTCTGCATAATCTGATCACGCAGCAAGCCCGCATCGCCGGTGAACGCCTGCACCACCTGCGGCTCATCATCAAATGTCATCACGAACGCTTCATCTCTCCCGCGCCGCAATACACTGAAAAGAAAATTGATCGAGGCGTCCTGCTCGAATTTGATCCGGTCGCGGATGCTGTTTGAGGTATCCACGAGCATCCCGATGCGCAACGGCAAATCCGTCTGTTTGCTGAAATAGCGAATGTCCTGCGGAAACTTCTCATCAAAAATCTGGAAGTCTTCTTTTTGCAGATCGGGCACGAGCTTGTTGCGCCGGTTGAGCACCGTGAAGAGCACATCCACGAGGTTAACAACGGTAATGATCTTCTGCGGAGTCTGGGGCGTCGCCGATTTCTCTCCCGGTTGGCCTTGCTGCGGTGCCGCTGGCGGGGGCGCCTGAGGAGGTGGCGAGGACTGCGCCGGTGTCGTAGTTTTCGCGGGTGCTTGCTGTGCGCGGTCGCTGACCGCCGCTGTCAGCAAAACCGCTACAAGAAGTAAGGAAATCAGTGCCCTGGACATATGAGTGGATTATAGGTAGGGACCGAGCGCAGCGTCAATTCGCTTCGGATCCTCTCCGGCAGCCTCCGAAAGATTGCTGATAAATTCCCGTAATTCAATCGGCAGGGGCGCCCGCACTTCGATCCAGGCCCCGGTTCGCGGCTGCGAAAATCCCAGCCTGGCCGCGTGCAGAAAATTCCGGCCCAGCGCTGGCATGGTTGCATGCCCCCGCTCTTTAGACGCACCGCGCGCGATTCCGGCACCAACGCGAAGTTGTGCAGCCGCTCCGTACAGCGTGTCACCAACGACAGGATGCGCTATCGCCGAAAAATGCACGCGAATCTGATGGGTCCGCCCGGTGTGCAGCTGCACTTCGACCAGCGATGCTCCATCGATTTCCGCCAAGGTCCGCCAATCCGTGCGTGCCTCGCGCGCGTTAGTCCGTTGCAGGCTCTGTCGCAGAACGCTCCCCGGTCTCTCCTTGAATGCCGCCATCCGCGTGCGCCGATGCAAATCCCGACCAATCGCTAACTCAATGCGCCCCTGCTTCTCTTTCAACGGGCCCTCGACCAGCGCAATATAGATCTTTTTCACCAAGCGTTGCCGAAACGCCTCGGAAATCTTTGCGTGCGCGAAGTCGTTCTTCGCCACGAGAATGACCCCTGAAGTCTCTTTATCCAGGCGGTGCACGATTCCTGGCCGTAACGCATCCCCGCCCCGCGAAAGTGCCTGCCCTCGCCCGAGTAGCGCGTTCACCAGCGTCCCCCGCGTGTTCCCTGCGCCCGCGTGCACGGTCATCCCCGCGGCTTTGTTCAACACAATCACGTCGTCATCTTCATACAGCACGTCGAGCGGAATCGCTTCCGCCTCCGCGTGCATCGGTGGCCGCGCCTGTGCCTCCAGGGCGATATTCTGGCCCGCTCGCAACCGATGCGCGCCCTTCGACGGCTTGCCGTCGACAAGAACCAGCCCTGCTTCAATCAATTCTTGAATCCGCGTGCGGCTCAGATCGGGCAGGTGCGACGCTAGATAGCGATCCAGGCGCTCGCCGGCGTCGCTTTCTTGAACCGCGAGCTTGTGAGTGATGGGCGAAGGCACCGAAGGATTCTAGCAGCTTGCCCCTGGCTGGGAATCATACGCTCCAAACTCCCAATCGAAGCAAAGCGTTCACGCGGACGAACGGCTCTTTGTTGTCGAGGAGCTTGACTCCTTGGAGCTGAAAAGCAGATCAAGAATCAATAGAATGGCGCCGATGGTGATCGCAGAATCCGCCACGTTGAATGCAGGCCACCGGTAGTTGCCGATCCACACTTCGAAGAAATCCGTTACAGCCCCATGAAGAATTCGGTCCGTGACGTTGCCTGTGGCTCCTCCCAGCAAAAGCGCAAGCCCCGCGCACGCGGCAACTCCGCCTTGGCCCGCCACCAGCAGCCATGCCAGCGCGCAAATCACGGCAAGGGCTCCGCCCGTCAGCAGAATGCGCAGCCAGGGCGAATGCGAATCGGCAAACAGACTGAATGCAATGCCCGGATTCCGGCCGTGCACGAGATAAATGAAATGCCGAATTACTTCATGCCGCCAGCTCAGGTCCGTTTGCGTTTCAAACCACGCTTTCGTCGCGCGGTCGAAAATCACAATCCCCAGAGTGAGCCAGAGCCACTTTAGCCGCGAAGGCAATTTCATGAACGGGCAAGCTCCAATCCTTCGATTTCCGTAAGTGCGGCGCTGCAACGCTCGCAGACGCTGGGGTGGCGCGTATTCTCCCCCACATGCGTCGAGTAGTTCCAGCAGCGTTCGCACTTTGCCCCTTGGGCCGCGATCACGCGCAGGGCCAACCCTGGAAAAACCTCCGAGCGGTAAGAATCTCCATGAAGCCCGCGCGTACGGATCTCACCCGTGGAATCCGCCGGAACTCCCACCTGCGAAACAATCAGCAACTCGGGAAGCCGCTGCGCATATTTTCGCAGGGTGCCGAGCAACTGCAATTCCGCGTTCGAGGTGAACAGTTCAAAATTCACTTTTGCCTCCAGGCTAGAATTGATTCGCTTTGCGCTTCGCGCCGATTCCAGAGCCTTCAACGCTTCGCCGCGAATTCTGGTCAGCAACTCCCAATCGGCAGCTACCGATGCCGCAAGGCCCGTCTGGTAATCCCGCGCCTCCGGGAAGCATGCCATGTGCACGCTCTGCCCGTCGGCGGAAACTTTCGGCAAATGCGTCCAAATCTCCTCGGAAGTGAAAACCAGAATGGGCGCAGCCAAGCGCACCAGCGCGCTGGAGATTTTCCAAACCGCCGTTTGCGCCGAGCGCCGCGAGCGGTTCCTCGCCGCTTTCGTGTACAGACGGTCTTTCAAAACGTCAAAATAAAAGGCGCTCAAATCCACAACGCAAAAGTCGTGAATCGCATGATAAACACGGTGGAAATCGTATGCTGCATACCACTCCCGACATCTCCTCACCAACTCTGCCGTGCGCTCCAGCATCCACCTGTCCATCTCGTCGAGATCTTCGTTGGAAAGGGCGTCGCGCCCCGGCTCGAAATCAAATAAATTTCCGAGTGCAAACCGAAACGTATTCCGGATCTTGCGGTAGGCCTCGCTGAGCTGAGTCATGACGCGCTCGCTCATTTTCACGTCGGCCTGATACTCCTGCGAAGCGACCCACAGCCGCAGCAGGTCCGCTCCCCATTTCTCACAAATATCGCTGGGCAAAACGACGTTTCCGAACGACTTGGACATCGGACGCCCGTGTTCATCGAGCGTCCACCCGTGCGTAACGACGCTCCGATAGGGCGCGCGCTCGCGCAATCCCGTCGCGATCAGCAGCGAACTCTGAAACCACCCGCGATACTGGTCAGGCCCTTCGAGATAAACATCCGCGGGCCACTCGTCCCCCTTCAAAACGGCGAGGTTCGAGGACCCGGCGTCAAACCACACATCCAAAATGTCATTTTCTTTGCGCCACGTACCCGCGCCGCAAGAACATTTTGTCCCGGCGGGCAACAATTCCTCCGCGGTGTGCTTGTACCAAGCGTCCGCGCCTTCTTTCTCGAACCACTTCACCACGTTGCGCAACGCTGCAAAATCCTCCAGCCGCGCTCCGCAACCCTCGCAATAGAAGACAACGATGGGTACGCCCCAAAATCGCTGCCGCGACACGCACCAATCCGGCCGCTTCTCGATCATCTCGTAGATGCGCTCTTCGCCCCACGCCGGAACCCATTTCACACCGTGAATTTCCTGAAGGGCTTCCGCACGAAAAGTTTTTTCTTTTCCGCGCGCCGGTTGATCCATCTTGATAAACCACTGCTCTGTCGCCCGGAAAATTACCGGATTGTGGCAACGCCAGCAATGTGGATAGCTATGCGTGTAACTTTGGATTCCAAGCAGCGCTCCGCGATCCTCGAGTAGTTTTGCAATGATCGGATTCGCTTCGAACACATTCTTGCCTTTGTATTCCGGCAGTCCTTCGAGATACACGCCCTTGTCATCTATCGGGGCATAAACTTCCAGCCCATATTTTTGCGCTGAAAGAAAATCATCCGAACCGTGACCGGGGGCCGTATGCACAATCCCACTACCCTGATCCAGGGTCACGTAATCCGCAAGAATACCGGGCACCTGCATGGGCAAAAAAGGGTGCTGAAATTTCGCGCCTTCAAATTCGCGACCTTTCCCGTTCGAACGCACCCGCACCTCTTGAATCCCGCACTCCGCCTGCAGCGCCGAAACCCGCTCCGCAGCAAGCAGAAGGGCGCCCTTCTCGGTCTCCACAACCACATATTCATAATCAGGATGAAATGCCAAAGCCCGATTGTGCGGCAAGGTCCAGGGCGTGGTCGTCCAGATCACCGCGCTGACGTCACTCATTCCCGCAAACGCGCTTTTCCCACCGGGCACCAAGCCAAACTTCACCCAAACCGAGGGACTCGTGTGATCTTCGTGTCCAACCTCCGCCTCAGCCAAAGCCGTCGTATCGTAAATGCACCAGTACACCGGCTTCCGCCCGCGATACACAAATCCCCTTTCCATGAAATCGAGCAAAGCGCCTGCGACCACCGCCTCATAATCGTGGCCCATCGTCAAATAAGGATCATCCCATCGGCCTAGCACTCCCAGTCGCTGGAAATCCCGCTTGTGCTGCTCCACATAACGCGTCGCAAACTCGCGGCACAGTCGTCGAAACTCCGCCGGTGAAACTTTCCCTTTTCCGCCTAGCTCCTTTTCCACTTGCGTTTCGATGGGCAATCCATGGCAATCCCAACCGGGCACATACGGCGAGTAATGCCCCGCCATGCTCTTGGATTTGACGATCACGTCTTTCAGAATTTTGTTGAGTCCCGTGCCTAGATGAATTGTGCCCGTCGGGTACGGCGGCCCATCGTGCAAGACGAACAACGGCTGGCCTTTGCGCGCTTCAAGAATGCGCTCATAAAGATGCGACGCCTGCCACGCCGCAAGCTGTTTCGGCTCATTCTGCGGAAGCCCAGCCTTCATGGGAAAATCGGTCTTGGGCAGGTTCAGCGTTTTCTTGAGTTCCAGAGGTTCGGCCATCTATAAGTGTGCCCGCAGCTTCGCTTCCTTGATTGGAGTGCCGTCCCTTTGCCGCCGTACCCTGGTTCAGGTATTCAGCCAGAAACATCGGAAAGCGTTGTATTTCCGTATGTTACAATGATTGAGTGCCGGTGTCAGCGGCCCGGGAGGCGCAACCTTTCCCGGTTCTCGTGAATCCTATGGATTCAGGACACCCTATGCAGGTGAGTTGCGTCTAACCAAGGGGAAGATGGTGCCGGATCTGATCGTCAATCTCGTACCGCCTGAAGCAACAAAGCCCTCCGTGTCTACCTCTGGTGCGCAGCAGGCCATTCCAGTGCCTGCGGCGGCGGTTCCAAAGTTTGGCGCGCCCGATTTGCTTATTCCCGATAATTTTTGGTCCAACCTAAAACAGTTTCTGACCGAGCGTCCAGTCAAAGTGAGCGACCGGCCCGGCGCGCCGTTTGTAAAAGCAGCATTCGGCGCGGGCGTTTTTGACAATTTCAAAGACTTCTTCAGTTCGCGCCCAGTGCCGAAAGGCCCCGTAAATAGCCGACTGGCAGTCTCCTGGGGCGCCAACTTCGGCGGGTTTGGCGCGCGCCTAAAAGAGGCTTTCTTTCCGGCAAAACTCCCCCCCGCGAACTTCACCAGCAAGCCGGTGAAAGTGAAGGATATCTGGACGAAGGACGAAAACTTCGGCTGGACCCAAGTGATTTCCTTTGCCTTGCATGGCAGCCTTTTTGCACTGGTCATTTTGATTCCTTTGTTTTGGCATTTCGGGACGAAGACCGAGGCGAAAAATAAAAATGTCGAAGTGACCGGGATTGATCTTTCGCCGTACATGGCGAAACTACCGGCAGGCGCGAAGAAGGCCGGCGGCGGCGGCGGTGCGAACGACCATACGCTGACTCCCGTCAACAAAGGCAAGCTCCCGAAGTTCCAGTGGACACAGTTCACTCCGCCGCAAGTGAAACCTCAGAATCCCGACCCCAAGCTGGCGATGGACCCATCGTTGCTCGGTCCGCCAGACCTCAAAGTACCGAATATTAATGCGGCGAACTTTGGCGATCCGCTGGCCAACGGGGTGAGCGATTCTCTCGGTCACGGCAATGGCACGGGAATCGGAAGCGGCACCGGCGGCGGCCTGGGTCCCGGTGAAGGCGGAGGCACGGGCGGCGGCGCCTTCCGCGCGGGCGTCAATGGCGTTGGAATTCCGGAATGCATCTATTGCCCGCCACCGCTTTATTCGGACGACGCGCGCAAAGCGAAGTATATGGGCACCGTGGTGTTGCAGGTGACGATTACGCCCGACGGCCGCGCGGTCAACATTTCCATCCTCAAGGACCCCGGAATGGGCCTCGGAGAAAAAGCGGTCGAGTCCGTACGCACTTGGAAGTTCCGGCCAGCGGCGGGACCGAACGGGAAAATTGTGGCCGTGCAAGTGCCGATTGAAGTGACGTTCCGCCTGTACTAATTTTCTTTCTTCCCTCTAAGCTCTCATTATTTCGGGTTCATTTTTCTCCCGCTGTAGAAAATCTCATTCGCAGGCAACCAAACTCCGTTTCAAGACTTCTGACTAGCCGACTGGTGCCCGCCTCCAGACGTTGTCGGGCCGAACCGTGAGGCGGAGACGGAGGCCTGCGCATGCGCGATCCATTTCTGCGCCCTTTTTCCGGGAACGATCCTGCAACGGAATCCCCTTCGAGAGAATCCTGGTTGAATCGCGTTCGAGAAAACCTAGGACAACTTCTCATTCCTTCGCATTTGAAACCCTCGTCGGCAAACGGCGCTCCGATTCATCTCCTGAAGTTCGATAAATCGCTGCGACCGGCGCGCGCGCAGGGCGTTTCGCTGATTACTCACGCGGCGGTCTTCGCCGTAATTCTTCTAATCCTAGCGAATACAAAGGGAGTGACTAAACCGCCTTTCCCCGGTGAAACAACGCCGTTGGGCCCGTACAGACTTTCCGCACCACTCATCCGCAGCCTCACGAGCGCGCACCCATCGGGCGGAACTGGCAGCGGCGGTGACCAAAACCCAATCCCAGCGACGAGCGGAAATCTGCCGCCGCACTCTTCTATCGTGCTTGTGAAGCCCACGCTTCCGCAAAACGAGCATCCGCATTTGCCAGAACCGCCGACGATTTTTGATCCGGGCACCGCGCCGGTTCTTACGCCCACTGATAGAATAGGACTGCCCTGGATGCCGGAAGATACGAACTCTCCAGGCCCAGGGAAGGGACATAGCATAGGGTCGAAGGATGGCGATACTACTGGCGATGGTGGGATTGGGCCGGGGGGCGATGGCACTGGCAGGAGTGCGTACGGACCGGGATTCATTCCTCCCGGATGCGCCTATTGCCCCTATCCGACATACACGGACGAGGCGCGGCACGGCAAGGTGCAAGGGTCGGTAACACTGGCGGTTCTCGTAGGCGGGGATGGACGGGCGCAGGAAATCCGCATCGTGAAGGGCATCGGTTTTGGGCTGGATGAGCGCGCAGTGGAAACCGTGCGCGGCTGGAAATTCATTCCAGCCCGCGACGGAGCGAAGCGAGCGGTTACCGCGTGGGTGACCGTAGAAACAGTCTTTCGGCTGTTCCGATGAAGGCGTGTCCGGCTTGAATGCAAGTGGGTGATGGCAGTAGCATTTCGTTATGCCGCATGAATTTCGGCAGTGGGAAGAAGAACTGGAGCCGCAGCCCTCCGCGGTGCGCCTTGGCGGGCCACCTCGCAAATCGACGGGAATTGGCGTGCTCGATCCGCCCGGCCCTCCCGCGGGGCCTCGGTCAGCACTGCCCGCATCCTTTCTGCTGCGCTTGCTTGGTGGGCTGATTTTGGCCGGTTTGGCGCTGTTCCTCCTCTTCCAGCTGTTCGCGCGATAGAGGGTGATTCAAGCAACACAAGCAATGGTTCTGCTGTCTGGGCTGTAGACAATCTGTTAGGATTTCGGCATGAGAAGAGAAACGCGTTTTTCTTTGGCTATCCTTGCTGGATTGGTGTGCCTGGCGCACACGGCGCGGGCGCAGAACTCGCCTGCCACGCTGGAGATCACGGCGCACGTCACGCCGACGGCGGCGCGGCCGGAACCCGTGCGGCAATTCACGTTGTACATCCTGACAAAGAGCTATGCGGATATCGCCAAGGAAGTCGAGGAGGGAGACGTAGTCCCGCCCCGCGATGAGTTCATCGACAGTTTGAAGATAACACCGGAACTGAAGAAATGGCTGAAGGAGCACGACACGCTCGACCTGACATCTCCCGATCTAGATAAATTGCTGAAGCCCGACGACATCATCCACGTCCCGGAATTTTTGCTGGCTTACCAGCACTCCAACAGCGGTGGGGTTACAAACGGCATTCCGAAACCGAAATATAAGGATACGGACAAAACGGACCATCCTGAGAAATACGAGAAAGACTTGCAGGCCTATTACACCGCGTTGAAGAAATTTATCGTTGCGAATCCGGCAACGGTTTCCGGAGTGGAACTGGAGCTGGACGCGGTGAATCCGCAGAAGAAGTGGGCGCTGATTCTGAGCAATCAGAAAAAGCGCGTGCAGAAACTCGCGCCGGCCGTGGCGCAAACAAAATATATGGCGGCGAAAGTAGAGACGGATCTGGAAGGACACGCTTTCCTCCGGGAGCTGGCGCCCGGGAATTACTGGATTAGCTCGCTGAGCTTCGATGCAGCCGCCGGCGACGCGCGCGTGCGATGGGATGTGCCGGTGGCGATTCAACCGGGACAGGCTTTTCGCATCGAACTCACCAACCTGAACGCCGCGGACACGCTGGCAGCGTCGGCACCATAAGGTCCACCGGCAGCCGCGGCCATGGGCACACCTCTCCTTTGGCTGGCCTTCAATTTATTCGTACTCGCCGCGATTGCATTGGATCTTGGCGTCTTTCATCGCAGGCCTCACAAAATGGAAACGCGGGAAGCGATCACCTGGACACTCGTCTGGGTTGGTCTGTCAGTGGCGTTTGGGCTCTGCGTGATGCATTTCTCGGGAGCGCAGCGCGGTCTTGAATTTTTTACCGGCTATGTGATCGAAAAAGCCCTCAGTGTGGACAACCTGTTTCTGTTCCTGGTGATTTTCAGGGCATTTAAGGTAGATGAAAAGATTCAGCACCGCATTCTGGAATGGGGGATTATCGGGGCCCTAGTGATGCGTGGCGCGATGATCGCGGCGGGAGCGGGGCTGATCGAACGTTTCAGCTGGGTGCTATATGTGTTCGGCGCGTTTCTGGTTTACGCGGGATTGCACATGCTGTTTGCCAAGAAAAAGGAGATGCATCCCAACGAGAACAGAATTTCGCGATTCGCGAAAAGGTATCTGCGCGTCACGCAGGAATACAAGGGAAGCAAGTTTTTCGTTCGCGATGGTGGGAAGCTGTTTGCGACGCCTTTGTTCGTTGTTTTGCTGATTGTGGAGCTTACGGATATCACTATGGCGGTGGATTCGATTCCGGCCATCTTTGGGATAACGCGGGATCCTTTTATCGTATACACATCCAACGTGTTCGCGATTTTGGGTTTGCGCGCGATGTATTTTCTATTGGCCGGTGTGCTGGGGCGGTTACGGTATCTGACGGCCGGTCTTTCGTTTGTGCTGTCGTTTATTGGGGCGAAGATGATTGTTGAGCCGTGGGTGCATATTTCAGTTGAGACCTCGCTTGCGGTTGTGGGGGGGATTTTGTTCGTGGCGCTGGCGGCATCCTTGCTGACCGGCCCAAGAACACAGGCATGAATCTGGCACGCTGGGGGAACGGCTTTGCCAAGATGGTGCGTCCCGACGCAGACGAAACGCAGCGACGATTCGCAGGGCAATCTCACTAGAGTTTTCTAATCTTGGTATGGACGACGAGCCTGGCGATTTGGCCCTCTGAGCGCTAGGAAAGTCCAGGGGTGTGCGCGTGCAAGGGCCAGAAGTGGAAGCCGTAAGGAGCCGCAAAGACACTGAGCTGACAAGGATTAGCGCGAGGTTTGCAGAGCGGCCATTTGGGCAGTTGAGAGAAGATTGGCGAGCTTTTTTAGGTCGTAATTTCATTTCGGAACATGACTTGGCTGGACGGTTCGCAATCGGACAAGTGAGGCCATGAACGATGCGTCGAACACCGCGCTTGCGAAGGCAAGAGCGCCAGACGGGCCGGAGGGATGATTGACTCCTGAAAAGCCTTGGAACCTACGCCATTTGGTTGTCGCGGTGTGCTTCGTACTTGTGTACGTGCTAGTGGATCGAACGACGGTATCGTTTCAGATCTGGACGGAAATCAGCGCATGGTACCCACCCACGGGACTGGCGCTGGCCGCCCTTATTGGACTCGGGTGGCGGTACGCGCCGGTAATCCTGGTGGCCGAGTGCATCGCTTCGACGGTGAATTATCACCTGCCGGTGCATTCGTACTCATTCCTTGTAGGGAACGTGGAATTCATTGCGGTATACACGCTGGCGGCCTTGGTATTGCGGCGAGTGGTGAAAATTGATTGGCGTCTGCGATCGATGAGGGATGTGACGTGGCTGCTGCTAGTCGCCACCTGCGCGTCATGCATCGAGTCGTTCGTGGGGACGAGATTCCTGATGATTGACCAGTTGATTCCCGCGCAGGGATATCTGCTGGCGACGATGAATTGGTGGGTTGGGGATGCCGTGGCGATTGGATCGATCGTTCCCTTTTCTTTGATTTATATCTTGCCGGGGTTGCGGCGATACCTGGGCTACCCGAAAAGTGACGGAACGGCGGAGGAACCAACTCATCGGGTGGGCAGGCATGAACTACGAGGATTCGGGCGCGCGCTGGAATCGGGACTGTTCGCGGCAAGCATCGTGGCAGTGCTGTGGGCGGCACTGAGCGGAAGATTCTCCAGCGGTAATGAAATGTTTTACCTGCTTTTTCCCCCGCTGATTCTGGTGGCGGTACGGCGGGGATTGCGAGGAGCGACGGCAGCGATTCTGGCGCTGGATACGGGAATTATCCTGGCGCTGCGAGTGTACCAGCGAAGCTACACAGAACTCACGCTCCTGCAATTTCTGATGCTGATTCTATCGCTCGCGGGGCTGGTGCTGGGAGCTCTGATCAGCGAACGCGACGGAAGCGAGCAGAAACTGTCAGAGGAAGAAGCGCGGATGCGTCTGCTGTTGGAATCGACGGGAGAAGCGGTCTACGGAGTGGATACCAACGGAAAATGCACTTTCTGCAACCACGCGATGCTGCGGCTACTGCGCTACCCCTCGCAGGAGGTCCTGCTGGGGCGAAATTTGCACGACGTGATACACCACACTCGGCGAGATGGAGCGCCCCTGCCGCGCGATGAATGCCGGGTGCAGAAAGAATTCCTGGCCGGAAGAAAATTCCATGGGACGGACGAGTTGCTGTGGCGAGCCGACGGGACCAGTTTCGATGCCGAGCTGTGGTGTCACCCGCTGCTGCAGCAGGGGAAGATGTTGGGCGGCGTCGTAACCTTCGTGGACATCACCGAGCAGAAAAAAGCACAAGAGGTACTGCGGCAGGCGAAGGAGGATGCAGAAGCAGCGAACCGGGCGAAGAGCGACTTCCTGGCGAACATGAGCCACGAGATTCGAACGCCGATGAACGGGATCCTGGGGATGACTACGCTGGCGCTGGAAACGAACCTGGACGCGGAACAGCGGGACTATTTGAGCATGGTGAAGAGCTCAGGAGAATCGCTGCTCACGCTGCTGAACGACATTCTGGATCTTTCGAAGATTGAAGCGGGCAAGTTGGAGCTGGAGATCGCGGACATGTCGGTGGAAGACTGCATCGAGGACGCGCTGGAGCCGTTGGCACTGAAGGCTCAGCAGAAGGGCATCGAACTAGTGTGGAATGTGGGCAGAGACATTCCGGGGGTGGTACGGGGCGATTCCACGAGACTGCGGCAGGTGCTCATCAATTTAGCGGGGAACGCGCTGAAATTCACGAATGCAGGACAGGTGGCCATATATGGGCGGCACGCCGGGAACACCGAGGGTGGATTGATGGTGGAATTCACGGTTTCGGATACAGGTATCGGAATAGCGGAGGAGAAAAGGACGAAGATTTTTGAGGCGTTCGCGCAGGCGGATATGTCGACGACGCGGCGGTACGGAGGGACGGGGCTGGGGCTTTCGATATGCGAGCGGCTGGTGGACTTGATGGGGGGGCGCATCTGGGTGGAAAGCGAAGAGGGCCGTGGAAGCGAGTTCCATTTCACGATGAAGGTGTTCTGGGATGCCGAGGAGGAGAAGTCCAAAGCGACACCGGGCGGGGCGGACCGGCCGAAGGTACGGCGCGTTCTTGTGATTGGCCACAATCCCGTAAGCCGGGAGCTGCTGGAACGTTTGCTCCCAAGATGGAATATGAAAGCGGTGGAGGCGGCGAGCGTGAAAGATGCGCTGGTTTCGCTGAAGAGAGCGCAGCAAACGGGCGAGAGGTTCTCGGCGATCATGATCGATAAAGACATGAGTCGTTCGGGAGGACTCCTGCTGCTCGCGGCTTTGCGGAGTTCCGTGGCGCCCGATGTGCCGGCGATTCTGGTCCATTCGCGGGCACTAGACGGAGCGGAGAGAAAACGATGCGAGCAGGCAGGAGTGACTCGAACGATCCTCAAACCATTCCGTCGCTCCGCCGTGCATGAGGCGTTGCTTGAATGTTTCGGAGAAGTGAAAGAGACAGAGGCCGTGGCGGCAGCGGCACCGGCGGAGGACGGGCGCGTGGGTTTGCGGATACTGCTTGCTGAAGACAATACCGTGAATCAGCGATTGACTTCGAGGCTGCTGGAAAAAATGGGGCATACGGTGACTATTGCCGGCAACGGGCAGATTGCGCTGCGACTGCTTGCCGAAGAGGATTTCGACTTGGTGGCGATGGACATGCAGATGCCGATTATGGACGGCTTGGAAGCCACGGAAAAGATTCGCGCCGGCGAGAAGGAATCGGGGAGGCACGTAGCCATCGTGGCGATGACGGCGAATGCGTTCGAAGAGGATCGGGAGAGATGCCAGCAAGCGGGAATGGATGGCTACATTGCCAAGCCCGTCAGCTCTAAGTCGATTGAGATGGAGATTGCGCGCGTGATGGCGGCGCAGGAGAAGGTCGAGAAGCTGGAAGCTCCGGGAAGAAGATAGTGCAGGGTCTAGGAGTCCGCTAGCCGACCTTGCATTTGTACAAGATCAGCTTGCGGGCTGGTTCGCCTCGACGCAGGATACGCTCCAGGCAGAGTACGCCCGCAATAGTAGTTCGTGCCTACCTATTATTATCTAGTTAACGACACATGCGATTTAGGACTAGAAAGAAGGGCAAACTGGTGATGGGTACGGCGCCGGCGGCGAGGCGCCGGAATCGGAGTAATTTCCATGAAGACGGATCGCTACGTGTGGGCTGCATTGTCCGCCTTGTTTCTTTTGCTCGGCACACACGTGTTGCTCGATTCGATTCGCCATGCGGGGCCGTACGAGGATGAATACGTCTTACTGGGAGCGACACTCACGGCGTTGGGACTGGCTTCGTTGTGGATTCTCTATGGCCAGTACCGGCAAGTAAGGGCGATGGCGCGGCATATGCGGCGTGGGTCGCACTTCCCGAGTAGGTCGAGAGGGAACAGAAGGGCAGACAATCCTTAGAGGAAGCACCGAGAAGAGAGACCTAGTTAGCTACCCGCGTTGAGATCATTGTTGCTAGAATCCTTCCACTGAACGATATTTTCTAAACTAATGTTGTCAGTGCTCGGAAGAGAAAAATAGAGTCGTTCCCTGGAAGGAGTTGCGTGCCAAACCGCGCATCAGCGGTGGAATGCATTTCGTTGGCTTTTGCCCGGACAAAGCAGTTGTTGCTCCGGCCATTCCGTTTTGGGTTGTGGGCGCGGCTGGCGGTGGTGGCTTTAATCACGGGAGAAGCAGGAGGAGGCGGCGGAGGAGGAGGGAGCATTCCGAACTTTAACCCGAATCAAGGCCAGGGCGGCGACGAACACTGGGCAGGGGCGGCGCAACTTATCAGCGTACCGGGTTGGGAGCAAATCCGGCCTTATACGGGGTGGATCGTGGTGGGCGCGGCGTTGGCGCTGGCGGTGATGCTCTTGTGGATTTATAGCGACTGCATTTACCGGTTTATTCTATTGGACGCGGTGGTTAGCGGGCAGTGCCGGTTGCGCGAAGGGTGGCGGCGATGGAGAGCGGCAGGACGGCGGTATTTTGTTTGGGTGATTGCGTTCGGATTCGGAGCCTTCCTCGTGGTGGGAGTAGTGGCAGGAATTCCGGCTTTGCTGGCATATCGCGCGGGGTGGTTTGAGAAGCCGGAGGACAACCTCGGAGCGCTGATTGGGGGAGGGATTTTGGTGGCACTTGTGGTGATTGCCATGGTGGCGGTTTTTGCGATCATCGACATGCTGGGAAGGGATTTTCTGGTGCCCGTGATGGCGTTCGAGGATGTGGGGGCGCTGGAGGGATGGGAGCGGCTGCTGTCGATCATGGGCGCGGAGAAATCGGCATACGCCGTGTATGTATTGATGAAGATTGTGCTGGCCATGGGGAGCGCGATTATTTTCGCGATCATCAATCTGGTCGTGATTTTGATTTTGTTGATCCCGCTAGGGGTTCTAGGGCTGGCAGGGTATTTCATCGGCAGCGGGCTTGGGATTACATGGGACATCTCGACGGAATTGTTGGTGGCAGCTTTCGGGTTGCTGGCGTTCGCAGGCATACTGTACGTGGTGGGGTTTGTGTATGCGCCGGGGCTGGTGTTTTTCCAATCGTACACGGTGGAGTTTTTCGCGTCACGGTACGGACCACTAGGGAGCAAAATGTTTCCGCCCGGAGCGGCGCCTACACCGCGGATACCACCATCGCCAACATCAGCGCCACTGGTTCCCGGAGACTCGTTTCCTGCGTGATTCTTGGGGAAGAGACGGGGTTGGGCAGTTTCGGACTAGTCTTCTTCAAACACTAATTCGTCGACGTAGCACCACATCCAGTCTTCGCCGGCTTCTAACGAGCGAATGACAGGATGTTTGGTGGCGTGGAAGTGCTTTGTGGCGTGCTTATTTTTCGAGGAATCGCAGCAGCCAACGTGGCCGCACGTCAGGCAAAGACGGAGATGCACCCAGGTATCCCCCATTTTTATGCATTCTTCGCAGCCCTTGGATTTTGGTTTTGCAGGATGTATATGCTGGATGTGCGTGCAAACATCGGCCATGTTTCTCTCCTGAATCGATTATTTCTTGGCCTGAATGGGGATGCGAACTTGAAAGCGAGTGTCGCCGGGGACGGAGGTGACACTAATCTGGCCACCGATGCTTTTGATGATCCGGCTGACGACATCGAGACCAAGACCGGTGCCTTCGCCAACACCCTTGGTGGTGAAAAACGGATCGAAGATGCGGGAGATCTTTTCGGGCGGAATCCCAGAGCCGTTATCGGCAATTTCCACGAGGACGAAATCATTTTCGCGAGCGGTGCGAACGGTGAGCTTGCCGCCGCCTTTCATGGCGTCGGCGGCGTTGTCGATGAGATTGGTCCAGACTTGATTGAGTTCGCTGCCGCTGGACATGACTTTGGGAAGATCGGGAGCGTAGTCGCGGATGACCGTGATGCCGCGTTTGAGCTTGTGATTCATGATCGTAAGGGTGGTTTCGAGGCCGCGCTCGATGTCCACTTCCTGCATGGGGCCTTGATCCATGTAGGAATATTCCTTGATGGCTTTAATGAGGTCGGAGATGCGTGCGGAGCTATGTTCGAGCTCTTCGGCGATGCGCTCCATTTCGAGGAGAGTGGCGAAGCGAGTGAGCTCGGGGCCGACGGACGCGCCCGCGACCGCGGCAAAGGTAGCCAGATGAGCGTCGGTGAGGCCCGCATCCGCGAGGGATGGCGAGAGCTTCCAGGCATCCTCGACGTTGTGCGCTTCGAGCCACGCTTGAATGGCTTCTTCGCGCTCGACGCGAGCGAACTCGTCCTTGAACTGAGCGGGCTTCAGCGTCGAGCGAATTTCCTCTTCACGTTCAGCCAGAAGACCGCAGTCTTCCGGCCCGATATCCGTGTTGCGAGCGGCTTCGCGCAAACGGGCCAAGCAATCGCGCAAAGCGGCGGCGGAACGGCGAGCGGCGGCGGAAGGATTATTGAGTTCGTGAGCGAGGCCGGCGGAAAGTTTGCCGAGGGCGGCGAGTTTTTCGTGCTGCTGCTCAGCGCGCGTGACACTGCGAACGCGATCCGCGAGCAAACCGACGAGGCGGACCGTAAGCTCTGGCATTCTCCGGTAGAGCTCCGTGAATTGGACGACAGGAAAACCGAGGTAATGCGAGGAAACAACAGCGCGGCCGGTAACTGAGATCACTTTCAGCCGGGAGAAAGGAAGCATACCGGTGACATCGCCGGAGGTGATGGTAAATACGGGGCCGTCGGCACTTCCGTGTTCGGCCCGGGCGCGCATCTCGCCATCGAGCATCACCAGCATGTACTCGGGCGCGTCACCTTCGCGCATTATGATTTCGCCAGGAGCGGAGCGGCGTTCCTCGGATACGGAAACAAACCAAAGGAGTTCTTGTTGCGGCAGGTCCGCGAAGACACTTATGTTGCGCAACTTGGCGACGAGTTCTTCGGCGTGCGACTGAGAGGGAATTTCGGTCATTCGCGTCCTGCTCTCCTGGTAGGCAGGCTCATTGTACCTTTGCCAGATATTGATGCATGAATTGGACGACGACGGCGCCTTCACCAACGCCGGAGGCGACACGCTTAACCGAACCGTGGCGGACGTCACCCACGACAAAGATTCCTGGGACGTTGGTCTCCAGCAAACCGGGATCGCGATCGAGGGTCCAGGAAGCGGGGCGCTTGCCATCGCGGAGAAGGTCCGGGCCGGAGAGGATGAAGCCGCGCTCGTCGCGCTCGATGAGGTCGCCTAGCCATTGGGTACGCGGCTGCGCCCCGATGAAAATGAAGAGGCTCGACGCAGGAAGCTGGTCGCGTTTTCCGGTGGGCTCGCACTGCACCGTGATGCCCGTCAGGCGCGTTTCGCCTTGGACCTCGACTAGGGTGGTCTGTGGCCAAACTTCAATGTTGGGAGTTTTTTGAATTTGCTCGATGAGGTAGTGAGACATGGTGCTGGCAAGCGAGGTGCCGCGAACGAGCATGACCACTTTGTTCGCATACTTGGAAAAGTGCATGGCGGCCTGGCCGGCGGAATTCGCGCCGCCGATGATGTAAACAGTTTCGCCACGACAGGAGATGGCTTCGGAGGTGCCGCCGCCGTAATAGACTCCGGCGCCCCGGAGGCGGTCGATGCCGGGGACGTCAAGAGTGCGCCACTGAACGCCCATGGCCAGGAGCAAAGCGTTGCAGGAGATTTCGGCGCCATCGGCAAGTTTTATGAAGCGATAGGGGCCATCGATGTGGAGGCCGACAACGTCCTGCGGCGAAAGAATTTCAACGCCAAAACGGCGGGCTTGGGCGACGGCCCGGAAGGCCAGGTCGGCGCCGGAAAGTCCCGCGGGAAAGCCGAGATAGTTTTCGATGCGGGAGCTGAGGCCAGCCTGTCCACCGGGAGCTTCGCGCTCGATCATAACCGTGCGAAGACCCTCGGAAGCACCATAAACCGCAGCGGCGAGCCCGGCTGGTCCACCACCGACGATGGCGAGGTCGTAGAAATTTGTGAGCGCATGCGTGCGCAGGCCAACTTTGTCGGCCACTGTGGGCAGAGGCGGCTCGGCCAGCCTGGTGCCATCGGGGAATAAAACCAGAGGGAGCGTTTCCGCCTCAGGACCGAGCGAGGCAATGAGGCTGCGAACTTCGGGATCACTTTGGGCGAGTTCGACATCGATCCATTGATACGGAACCTGGTTGCGGGCCAGAAAATCGCGGAGTTCGTAGGAGCGGTTGGACCAGCGAGTGCCCAGAACGCGAATGCCTTCATAGAGCGGCCGGAACGTGGAGTTCCAGTCCGTGAGGAGGTCGTCGATGGCGGGGAAGAGCTTTTCCTCGGGTGGATCCCAGGGCTTCATCAGGTAATAGTGGATGCGAGCTTCGTTGATGGCGTCGATGGCAGCGGTGGTATCGGCGTAGGCAGTGAGAAGGGCGCGTTTGGCCTGGGGATGGATTTCCATGGCTTCGGAGAGGAAGCCGACGCCGTTCATTTGGGGCATGCGCTGATCGGCGAGGAGCAGTGCTACGGGATTATTGCGGGCTTTTAGCTCGCGAAGAGTGGAAAGGGCGGCGCCGCCGGAACTGGCCCGCATAACGCGATAGCGGTCGGAATAGTGACTGCGGAGGTCACGCTCGATGGCCCGCAGGACCTCCGGGTCGTCATCGACGGTGAATAGAACAGGTTTCGGCATACCCCTCAGATGATTTGGAGGAGGGATTCGTTGCAACTTTCGCGACAGGTTCAGAGCATCGCGTGGTTGCGCCCACGTGCTCACGCTACAATCTTCTGGTCGAGTATGTCCAGTCCGCTCAACACCGCAATCGCAGGGCTCTGCTCCGGAGAGGCGTCCGCGCGCGAGTCTGCAGCCGAAGAGATTTTTGCCGCCGGCCGAGCGTCTGCCGAGCACGCGGCCAAGTCCTGGTTGAGCGATGCTGAATTATCCGCATTGCTGCTGGGGCCGAAACCTGAAGCGACGGTCGGGCTGGCAGTGCAGCGGGAGACCTTTTCGAAGATTCGCGCGGCTCATAGCGTGTCGCGTTTGGCCGAGGTACCGTCGGATCAGGATGCGGAAGAGTTTGAGCTGCACTTTTCGAATGGAGTTTCTCTAGACATTTTAACGTCGAGGGCACCGGGCGGTGATGGGGCGATTGCTCGGTATTTGGAAAAATTTGGAGAAGGTGTGCAGCAGGTGGAGTTTAGGTGCTCCGATGTGGATCGGGCGACGGAGATTTTGAAGGACAAATTTGGCGTCGCAGCGGTTTATCCTGAAACGAGACCCGGAGCGGATGGAACTCGCGTGAATTTTTTCCTTATGCCCATTCCCGGCGGCGGCAAAGTCTTGATTGAGTTGTACGAATCCGCCGCAAAGCCTCAGAAATAATTCACCTAGTTTTGGAGATTTCGCTCCAGGCGCGGAGGGTTTCCGCGACGGTCCAGGCTTGGGCGATGCAGCCTCGGGGATTGTGCGGCGGGTCCCCGTCGAAGATCTCGGCTAAAGTGCCGAGACCATAAGCGCTGAGGTAGGATCCGAGCGGCTCAAGGTGGCTGAGCGCAGCGGAACGATCGCCATAAACTCGAAGGTGCGCCACCGCGAATGGCCCGAGCAGCCAGCCCCAGACGGTTCCTTGATGATAGGCGGCATCGCGCGTTCTTTGATCGCCGCCGTAGTGGCCCTGATAACCCGGTTCGCCAACTGCAAGGCTGCGGAGGCCGTGGGGAGTGAGCAGCCGCTGCGCGCAGATGTCGACTACTGATTCTTGCTGGTCTTTGTTCAGCGCGCTGACGGGCAGGGAGACGGCTAGAATTTGGTTGGGGCGAAGGGCGGCGTCCTTGCCGCTGGTTTTCGCGGAGCCCGGAACGTCAATTACATCGAAACAGCAGTTTCGTTCGGGATTCCAAAATTTTTGGAAATTGATTTTGGCTTGCGCGGAAAGGCGCTCGTAAGTGTCTGCGGATTTATTTAGAAGGCGCGCGAACTGCGCCATCGTTTGCAGCGCGTTGATCCAGAGCGCGTTGATTTCAACCGGCTTGCCGGTGCGTGGCGTTACGACCCAATCGCCGATCTTGGCGTCCATCCAAGTGAGCTGAACGCCCGGGCCGCCCGCGTAGAGCAGACCGTCGTCGGAATCGACATGAATGTTGTAGCGCGTGCCGGCGACGTGGGCGTCAATCATCCCTGCGAGAATGGGATATAACTTGTGCAGCGTGGCTGTATCTTGCGTGGCGGTAAAATATTGCCGAACAGCTTCGAAATACCAGAGAGCGGCGTCGACGGTGTTGTATTCCGGCTTGCCGCCTGAGTCGGGAAAATTGTTGGGGAGCATGCCGCCGTCAACATAGCGAGCGAAGGCCAGCAGAATCAGCTTCGCGACATCGAAGCGGCCCGTGGCGAGCGTAAGGCCCGGCAAGGCGATCATGGTGTCGCGTCCCCAATCGCCGAACCAGTGGTAGCCGGCAATAACGCTACGGCCGTCTGGTTCAACAGGAAGGTTGCGCCTGACGACGAATTGATCGGCGGCGAGGACGAGTTGGTGCAACCATCTGGGAGCGTTGGCAACGGATTTTTCGTTCTGCGACTGCCAGGCTTCTAGCAACGAGGATTCATGGTTGGCGCGTTGTAAGAGATAGGCTTCGCCATCGACTGAGGTGATGGCTTCCGTGGTCGCGACGACCGTGAGACTCTCGCCAGGGTTCAGCTTGGCATGAAAGAGCGCAGCGAAGAGATGATCCTCGCGGTCGTCGAGGCCGCGTTCGGTTTCGAGCGGCAAGTAACAATCGCGATACCACTGGTGTTGCGGCTCGCAGGAGGCTTGGGGGCTTCTTAGATAGAAACGCGTGGCGCCGTCGAATGGCAAGACCATGACGCCTTGTTCCACAGGCGCGATTTTCATGTGCCAGTCGCCGGCGTGGGTCAGAGAATGAAAGTCGCGGTAGTTAACGAAGGCTTTCAGGTCGATTTCAAGAGGGCTACTCGCGCGCGAGAGAGTGTACTGAAGGAAGGTTGTGTTTTCACCTTGAACCATCCAGATCCGTTTTTCGAGCACAGCGTCGGCCAGAGCGTAGGTCCAAACGGGAGTTGCGCCTTCGAGACGGAAACTCTCGAGATAGTGAAAGCCTTGCGGATCGACGGCGCCGCTGACCCAATGATGGGTTGCCAGCACATACGTGGCACCGACATAGTGAACGGTTTCGTCGAGGGCAGCGACGAGCTGAGTGCGGCCGAGCGGGGGATTGAGGGCGGCGATAAGGAGGCCGTGATAGCGGCGGGTCATACCTGTTGCGATGGTTCCAGAGGCAAAGCCGCCGATGCCGTTGGTGACCAGCCACTCGCGCGATTCGGCGGCAGAGAGATCGCCGCAGATTTCGCGCCCGAATTGAACAAGGGAGCGGAGGCCGGATTGCGGTGCGACGGGTTGTGGCGCCACGGCTGTCCTTTTCCCTGGCGTTGACTCCGCCACGCGTAGCTGTTCAGTGTTTACCGGGCTTCAGCCACTTTGTCATCAGGAAACGCGAGTGGTCGTCGTAACCGGCGCGGCGATAAAGCTCCGCAGCCGGGTCGTTGCCTTGATCGACTTCGAGATGAATGGCATTCACCCCGAGCTCGCAGGCCCGCTCTTCGACAAATTGCATGGCGCGGCGGCCAATTCCCTGCCGGCGAAACTGCGGCTCGATATACAGCTCATCGATAAAGGAATCGCGTCCATGATATTCGAAGCTATATCCAAAGGTCAGAACAATGTAGCCAACGGGAGTCTCGTCCTCAAAGAAGACCCACGCCTGCCCTAAATCCGGGGTCGCCAGGAACTTGCGCAGCGCGTCGCGGACAACCGGTTCATCGAAAAAATAGGAGCCGGGCTCCTGCTCGGCCAGATTGCGCATCATGCGGAGAAGTGCCTGCTCGTACTCCGCGGCGGCGAGGCGAAAAATGACTCCGGGCACGTTACTCTCCGCTCTGTTCAATCAGTTTGGCGACGAGAGCAGTCCAGCCAGTCTGGTGACTCGCGCCGATGCCGGCGCCGTTATCGCCATGGAAATACTCGTAGAAAAGGAGCAAATCCTTCCAATGCGGATCGCTCTGGAAAAGTTCGGTACCACCGTAGACGGGGCGGCGGCCGTCCTTGCCCCGAACGAAAATATGAACGAGGCGCCGAGAAACTTCGGCAGCCACTTCCCAGAGATCCGTTTCGGCCCCTGAACGAGATGGGAATTCGACTTTGAAGTCCTCGCCGTAATAGTGGTGGAACTTCTGCAAGGATTCGACGAGAAGATAGTTCAAGGGAAACCAAATGGGACCGCGCCAGTTGGAATTGCCGCCGAAGATTCCACTGGTGGATTCGGCGGGTTCGTAATCGACGCTGCTGGTGTGGTCATTGACTTGGACTTCATAGGGATGATCGAGGTGATAGCGGGATAGAGAGCGCACGCCATAGGGAGACAAAAACTCCGTTTCGTCCAGCATGCGGGTGAGAATGCGCTTCAGTTGTTTGCGGTTGGTGAGCGAAAGCAGGCGGCGAACGCCGCGTGCGGAGCGTTGCGTCATTTCGATGTGTTCGGGCACGTCCGCGTGATTGTCGACGAACCATTGCATGCGGCGCTTAAAGCCGGGCAAACGGTCGACGATCTCCGGCTCGAGAGTCTCTACAGCGAAGAGAGGAATGAGGCCGACCATGGAGCGAATCTTCAGGAAATGGTCATCGCCATTCGGGAGATGGAGGACGTCGTAGTAGAAGCCGTCCTCGTTGTCCCACAAGGAAATGCCTTCCGTGCCCATGTCGTTCATGGCGTGGGCAATGTTTACAAAGTGCTCGAAGAACTTGCTGGCGACATCTTCGTAGGCGGGGTCTTCTTTGGCGAGTTCTAGAGCGATGGCGAGCATGTTGAGGCAATACATACCCATCCAACTGGTGCCGTCGGATTGTTCGAGGTGGCCGCCGGTGGGGAGTGGCGCGGAGCGGTCGAAAACCCCGATGTTATCGAGACCGAGAAAACCACCTTGGAAGATGTTCATGCCGTCGGGATCTTTGCGATTGACCCACCAGGTGAAGTTGAGAAGAAGTTTATGAAATACCTTCTCGAGAAAACCGCGGTCGGCAACGCCGCGCACGCGCCGTTCGATTTTGTAGACGCGCCACGCGGCCCATGCGTGGACAGGAGGATTCACATCGCCAAAAGCCCACTCGTAGGCAGGCAGTTGCCCGTTGGGGTGCATGTACCATTCTCGAAGAAGAAGGATGAGCTGTTCTTTCGCATAATCCGGATCCACGATCGCAAGGGCAACGCAGTGAAACCCCAAGTCCCAAGCTGCGTACCAGGGATATTCCCATTTGTCCGGCATGGATATGACGTCGTCGTTATAGAGATGAGTCCAATCCTTGTTGCGGCCTTTCAAACGTTCGGGTGGAGGCGGAGGCCCCGCGGGGTCGCCTTCAAGCCAGTTGCGAACATCGTAGTGATAGAACTGTTTGGACCACAACAGGCCACTCAAAGCCTGGCGCATCACACTTTTTGCATCGTCGGATAATTCCGAGGTGACACGCGAAGCATAAAACTCGTCGGCTTCCTTCTGGCGGAGAGAAAATACGTTGTCGAAGCCTACGCCAAAATCATTCGCGGCCGGCACCCCTTCGGGGAGATCATCGTGTCCTGGCGAGGTGATCGTGCCGACGACGCTCAAACTTCGTTCCATCGTTGCAAGCGGCTCCATGTCGGTAAGCCTCAACTTGATTGTTTCGCTTTGACCGGGGCCGAGCTGCAGAGGATAGTAGGCGGCCATTTTCGTCCCCGTGTGTTGAGGGTTCACGCCGGATTTGTTTACACGAATCAAGTACTCGTGAAAAGCGTCTTTCACATAAGGCGAACGGTTTTTGCCATTAAAAAGCCTGGCGAAGTTCGTCTCGTTTTCGGTAAAGAGCAGCTCTGGCTGACCGGCGCAGAGAAGCCATCGTTTGCCGTACTTCCAATGTTCGACCTCGGCGCACAAGCATCCGGGAACGCTCGTGGCTTTTTGCACGCGGGGTCTGCGCAAATCCCGGCCCCAGGACCAGGTGTTGCGAAACCACAAGGAAGGGAGAAGGTGCAGCAAGGCCGCTTCGGGTCCGCGATTTGCAGCGGTGATCTTGATGAGGACATCTTCCACGTCGGCTTTGGCGTATTCGATGAACACGTCGAAATAGCGATCGTCGGCAAATACGCCAGTGTCAAGAAGCTCGAATTCGGGTTGCTCGCGATTCCGTCTGCCATTTTCTTCCACGAGGCGGTTATACGGAAATTCCGCCTGGGGATATTTGTAGAGCATACGCATGTAACTGTGAGTGGGTGTCGAGTCCTGATAGAAGTAATACTCCTTCACGTCCTCGCCATGATTACCCTGGTTCCCGGTGAGGCCAAATAGCCTTTCTTTGAGGATAGGATCGCGGCCATTCCAAAGCGCAAGGCCGAAGCAGATCATCTGGTGGCCATCGGAGATGCCGCCGATGCCATCTTCACCCCAGCGGTAGGCGCGCGAGCGTGCATTGTCGTGCGGGAGATATTCCCAAGCGGTGCCGCCGGGACTATAGTCTTCGCGCACCGTGCCCCACTGGCGCTCGGAGAGATACGGTCCCCAGCGCTTCCAGTATTTTTTGCGACTGCGATCTTCCTCGAGCCGCTGGTCTTCCTTGGATTGGAGTCTGGCCATGGTTTGGAGTCCCTCAGTTGGCGCGCTCAAATTATGGATTATGGTCGCATCTTTTGCGAATCTTGGAGGCAACCGGTGTGAGATGCGTGCCCGTTCCGATAAGCCCGCAAAAATGTGGCAATTCCCAAGAGATGGGATGCTTCAGCTAAATGCGAGGTAACGAAGGGTTGCAAGAATGTCACGGCACGCTGTCGGAGCGGAGAATATTTTTTGCGCATAGGATTTCTCTCAGCTACTGAAAGCGTAGATTAGTTTAATCGGATGTACCCTAAGACTATGCGTAAGCGTCCGTTTATAAAGAGAACATTCGAGGAGATCGAGCACATGTTCGAGCCCCAAGCGCGAGTTCGGAGAGCGACACATCGGCGGTTACTTGAAATTCTGTTCGCAATCGCCACGTTTCTCTGTGTTTCCTTTTCGCCGGGCCGCGCCCAGGCGCAAGGCCATTCCACGGAAGAGCTGCGTAAAACGGATCAATCCGTGGGCGCGCTTATCCGCAAAGTGTCTCCGAGCGTGGTGCAAATTCTGGTGTCAGGCTATGGTCAGGTCGAGGAGAGCGAGCGAGGCAATACGGGCGTAGTCATTGGGCGGCAAAGAGCGATCGGCTCAGGATTTATTATCGATCCGAGCGGCTACATCATTACCAACGCGCACGTGGTAAAGGGCGCGCAACGCGTGCAAGTGGTGCTTTCGAGCGCGAATTCGGACGATTCCTCGGACACGGCGCTTTCTTCAAAAACGAGCCTCGTTCCTGCGCAAATCATTGGCGTGACCACTGAAATCGATCTCGCGCTGCTCAAGGTAAATGTCGCGGGTCTTCGTGCCCTAAAGCTTGCAAGCTACCGAAATCTCCAGCAAGGCGAATCGGTGTTTGCGTTCGGAAGTCCGGAAGGTCTGCAAAATACTGTGACTCGCGGAATCATTTCCGCGGTGGCGCGGCAGACCGATCCCGACGCGACGATGGTTTACATCCAGACGGATGCGGCTATCAATCCAGGCAATTCGGGCGGGCCGCTCGTCAATGTAGACGGCGACGTCGTCGGCGTGGATACCTTCATACTGTCGCAGTCCGGAGGAAACGAAGGGCTTGGATTTGCAATTCCGTGCAGCGTAGTGAACATCGCTTACCAACAATTGCGCAAATTCGGCCATTTGCACCGCCCCGAAATCGGGATCAGCGTTCAGACCATCACGCCGCCGCTGGCGGACGGATTGAAACTTCCGCGCAACTTCGGAGTCGTGATCTCGGACGTTCTGCCGGGCGGGCCTTCGGAGGCTGCGGGAGTGCGAATCGGCGACGTCCTGCTGGCGATCGACGGCAAAGCAGCGAGCAGCGTGCCATACGTGGCCTTTCATCTGATGTCGCGCGAGAGCGGAGACAAAGTGCATCTGGACGTCCTGCGGGGGAATCTGCGGCTGGGTTTCGACGTTGCGCTAATGGATCCGCCCAAGGATATGGATCAGATTACGGCGTTGGCCGACCCTGAGAAAAACCTGGTCCCTGCGCTCGGCATTCTCGCGATAGAAATCGACAAGAGAATCGCAGAAATGGCTCCGGAACTTCGCGATCCGTTCGGCATCATCGTGGCCGCGCGGGCAGCGGGAGCCACGACGGAAGTGCCGCTTACGACTGGCGACGTCATCCGCACATTGAACGGCGAGCCGATGACCACTCTGGATCGTCTGCGAAATGCATTGAAGGCCTTACCGCCAGACGCCGCGGTGGTGCTGCAAATTCAGCGTGACCAGAAACTGATGTACGTGGCATTCACTCTCGACTAAGCGCGGCGCGCCAGCGCAGCAGGTTCGTAGGGTTAGACCAAACCGAGCTGCTTGCGCACTTCGGAAACGATCTGCTCTGGAGAAGGAGCCGCATCGACGGTTATGGCATCGGTTGGTTCTTCGAGAGTCGCGAACTGGCTGGCGAGCAGATCTTGCTTGGCAAAATGTCCTTTTCGGGCGAGAACTCTCTGCGAAAAGAGTTCGTAGCTTCCTTTCAAATAAACGAATTTCACGTCGGGACGGGCGCGCAGTTCATCGCGATAGCTCTGTTTTAGCGCCGAGCAGGCCAGCGCCACATTGCGGCCCTGCGCGCTCCATTCGATAATCTTGTCGTGGAGCGCTTTCAGCCATGGTTCCCGGTCCGCATCGGTCAACGGAATGCCGTGCCTCATTTTCTCAACGTTCGCAGGCGGATGAAAATCGTCGGCATCTACGAACTCCCATCCGAGGCGCTTCGCGAGCAGGGTGCCGATGGTGGTCTTGCCGGAGCCGGTCGTGCCCATAATGACCACGATCATGGCAGCCTCATACGGGGAAACATGGCGTCACGGGAGCGAATAAATTTGGCTGGGAGACCTGGACTCGAACCAGGATAGCCAGATTCAGAGTCTGGAGTCCTACCAATTGGACGATCTCCCAGCCGATGGGAGGAAAAAAAAGAACCGTAACTCGATCCCGAGAATCGGGACCGCCACGATTCTTCTCATCTAATTTAATCGGGATTCGGTGGGGCGTCAACCGCGAGCGGAGGTTGCGGGAGTCGAATCCGCTGCTTCGGAAGCTGCCACGGGCATCATTCTACCTTTGTGCATGGTGAATTCCTGGCCACCCCAGATGATGCGGTTGGAAGCAAAGCTCGCAACCCAGACCATCGAATAGAGGGCGTCGCGCAGCGGGACGAGCCAGAGTTTATGGCGCAGCACATCGTCGCCCACTCCCCAGATGCCGACGGTCCATGCCATCAAATGACGGAGCACAAGATAGGCGAGCAAGTAGATGGCCGCGACCCCTTTCGTCGGTGCCACCAGCGCTGCCAGCAGAGCCCAGGGCAGGCCCAGTGTGAAGATCAGTCCAAAATAAGAAAGTGGGCGGCAAAGACGCACGGTGCGCGCCCAGCGAAGTTGATGATTCCAGAAGTTCTTGGTAGTTTGCGCGGGATACATGGTCCAAACGGGCTCGCGGGAAAGAAGAACACGTCCACCGGCCTGGGCGATGCGCAGGCCCAGTTCGTAGTCGTCTGCGAGCATTCCCGCGATTGACTCAAAGCCGCCGATCTTGGAAAGCCAGCGCTTGGTGGTGATTATGGAAGCACCCAACGCAAAATTTATGCCTTCCGTCCACTCGGCCATCAGAACGCCCGCGAAAAAATCGCTGGAAGCACCAATGGCTTCAAGTTCGGCGCCAAGATTTTTCTGCGCAATGCCGCGGTAGAAAGAGGTGACCGCACCGGTGCTTTCGTCCACAAAAGGAGCGACGACTTCGCGCAAGTACTTCGGGCTGACGCGAACATCGCCGTCCGTCAGCACAAGAATTTCGTGCTGCGCTTCGCGGGAGAGCCGCGCAAGTTTGTTGACCTTACGATTGGCGCCCAAATTCTCCGCGCCGATGAGCAGACGGATCTGGCGACCAGGAAATTCGGCGATTAGACGATGGATGACCGGAACAGCGGGGTCCGCCGCGTCGTTCACAGCAAAAAGAATTTCGTAGTTGGGATAGTCCTGGCGGCAGAAGCTCGAGTAATTTTCGTAGGTGGCGAAATCCACGCCACGGACTGGTTTCAGAAGGCTCACAGGAGGAGTGTAATTTCGCAACTGGCTCTTGCGCACGCGGCGAAAGAAGCGCCAAGCGGCAAAACTCGCCGCTATGTAATACGCGAGCGGCGCGGCGGCCAGAAGCAGCACGGCATCACGCCATCCTGAATGAAACATTGTCACGCTGAGAATCTCTTCCTGTCTGCTGCCAATTCCCGGATCGATTCGTTGAGCACTGCTTTACTAGCTTGCCACAAAGCGCTAGTGCGCGGCATTTTGCGCGCCTTTGATGAATCAGATACAGTACGCAGAGATTCGCGCAAAGGTCGCGCGTATTTCCACACTTAACGTTTGCCGAGCCAGACGAGCGTGACGCCGACGCAGACGATAAGCACACCGGCCCAGCGGCGCCGAGTCACGCGTTCCCCGAGAAAGAATTTCCCACCGAGCGCCCCGGCCGCATAGTTCAGCGCGGTCACGGGCACGACGAAGCTGACGTTTTCAATGGAAAGGACGGCCAACAGCGAAAAAAAGGCGAGCGCCATCATCGCAACGCCGATCCACATCCAGGGCACTTTCATTGCACGGAAGATGACACGTGCCACGGCGAGTGGGCGAAAATCCGTGACCTCTCCGACGCGCTTCATGGCGCGCGTGACACAAATCTCTCCGCCTGTTCCGCTGACCACAACGAAAAATAAAAGCAGAGCTTCGCGCATCTTCAGCGCACCTCGGTGGTGCGCGGAGGAGTATTCCCAACGACGAAAACGCCGAGGCAAATGACAACGATGCCCACCCAGTGGAGGGGCGAAATCCTCTCATGCAGGTAGAAGTAACCCAAAAGAGCGACGACGAGAAGCGCGATCGAGGAAGCCGGCTGCACATAACTGAAATCGGCCCAAGAAAGTATGAGCATATAGGCCACGAAAAATGTGAGTAGAGAAGCGACGCCGAGCCAGATGTAACCCGACGTGAAAACAAGCAAAATGATATGGGGCAATCTCGAAGGTGCCCAGGTGACCGCCGAGCCAACATTTTTCATGCCCCTGCCAAGCAACACGTTTCCGAGGGGCGCGAAGACGACCATGATCAGAAGCATGCAGTAAGTCTTGAGATGCAGGCCAGACGAAGACATCATGCGGCGCGCGCGCCAGAAGTGAGAATGAATAGCCGGTGGAATTGCCAACAAAGCGAGGAGACTCCATCCCGTGAGCCCGGGAACCGATAGAATCCGAGAAAAGTCGTCAGCATAACAGCCTTGGGTTCACTCAGAAATCCCTCGCCTTCATCTTACATGATTCAAGCAGGCCTCCCAACGACGGTTGGTTGACACCAATGTCTCAGCGGTTAGCGGCCTGATCAAGGCGCCGCGATTCGAGCGAAGCTGACAAATAAACTACATGCGGAACATTTAGGAAAGTAAAAATCACAACGATTTGCTATTCTTTTGTGGCTCGCAGTAGACTCCGCAAATATTCCGAAAGGACCGGCTGCTGAAAAAAGAATGATTGAAGCTTTGAACCGGACACCCGGCTTCCTGCTCAACGGACCTCGAACCGAGATCGTAAGCGCCGGTCAACGTGTCGCTCCGGAATCTCCGAAAAATAGCGCATTGCCGTCGCGACCCGGGTGCCGAAATGACGGCGAGTAATCTCACGTATATTTTCCTGGGCATCGCGACCATTCCTTTTATTTACTATTTCCTGGCACTTTACAGTTCGTGGCAATTTTTCCAGCACGCCAGAAAATCGAGCAGGCCTTCCGATTACACGCCTCCCGTCAGCAATCTTAAGCCGATTCGCGGGCTGGATTCTGAGGCCTACGAAAACTTCAAGAGCTATTGCAATCAGGACTATCCGGATTACGAGCTGCTTTTTGGAATCGGGGATGGTGACGAAGCCGTTTTGGAAGTCATTGAAAGACTGAAGCGCGAATTTCCGCAGCGGCGTATTCGAGTGGTTCACGTCTCCGGCCATACTGCACCGAACGACAAAGTAGTGAAGCTGGCCCGCTTGGTGAGCGAAGCGCAAAACGAAGTGGTGGTCATGAACGACAGCGACGTTCGCGTCCGGCCTGACTATCTGCGTTCCGTGGTCGCGCCTCTCCGCGATCCGAGAGTTGGCGCGGTCACATGCCTCTATGTCTCCACACAGGAACAGACTTTTCTCCAGAAACTTCAGTCTATCGGCATGTTTTGCGATTTCTACCCCGGGATAATGGTCGCTTGGCAACTCGATGGCGTAAAGTTTGCCTTCGGACAGACGATTGTCACCACGCGAACGCATCTCGCTGGTTTTGGCGGCTACTCTGCTATTGCGAACCGCCCCGCGGACGACTTGCTTGTCGGCCGATTGGTGGCGGGGCAGGGCTTCAAAGTTGAATTACTGCCCTATACAGTCGAGACGGTAGCTGACTTTAAATCCTTTGGTGAATTTTTCTTCAAGCGTCTTCGCTGGATGACCGTGATGCGGCACATGCGCCCCTGGGGTCACCTAGGCCTGATTTTCACCCAGGGGTTAGCGTGGTCGATCGCTGCAGTGGCGGTTCATCCCACCGCGCGAGTGGCTTCTTTGTATTTCGGTGGTTACGTTTGCGTGCGCGCTGCGATGACTTGGCTCATTGGCGTGTGGGGCCTGAAGCAACCCGGCGTATGGAAAAAGATGGCGCTGGTGCCTCTGTGGGATGCTTGGGCTTTGCTGATCTGGCTGCTGAGCTTCGGCCGCAGAAGTATTCGCTGGCGTGACATTGACTATCGCATCCGCGGAGGGATGCTCGTTCCGGCGCCTCCTCCTACCCCACAAAAATGACATCTCGGCAGAAGGCCCGATCATACGGGGATGCCCGCGATGGACAATCTTGGTTCGCATCTGCTCGCCGTACGGGCTTACGCAGCCCCGATATCTGCGTTGCAAGAAATACTTTGCCGTTGCGAGCAGCCGGACGAACGCTGTGTTTGGCTGGAGAAACGAAACACCCGCGGGGCTTTCCTCGATCTTCTGGCAAATAAGGAGCGCATCATTCAGCGCCTCACAGCGAAGGTGGAAACCTCCCTCGACGGAGAAGACTTCCTCGTGGATCTGCAATTCGCCTTTCGTGTGGCGAAAGACGCCGCGGCTCTTAGCTGAGGGCCGAGTCACCCTACAGTGGAAATGTTCGTGGTGTAAATGCTAACGATGGGAATGCTTTTTGGCTTTTTCCGCGGGTTCGCTCGCACTTTCGACTCGTGAAGCCCCCAGAGAGTTCCTCGCCGTCTTGCTCATTTGCAACCGCCGATCATTGCGCGGCTCTCGCCAGTTCACCTGAGGCAACATCAATGAAGCGTCCGCACGGTCGCGGTACTTGACCGCGATATTCATCAGCGAGTCCAGCAAAGAATCTGAAAGCAGATGCGGCTTCAGGCCCAGGTCGATCAGCTTCGAGTGCTTTGCGTTGTAATAGTGCTCCTCGGCTTCGACGCGCGGATCCTGCAGGTGGTCGACCTCAACGTTTAGGCCGAGCTTCTTGCCGGCGGCGACAGTCATCTTCGCGAGTTCACCCACCGAAAACTGTTCCGTAAACTGGTTATATACGCGGCATTCTCCGCGAGCGGCAGGATTCTCGCAGGCGATCTCAATGCAGCGCACGGTGTCGCGAATATCTAGGAAACCGCGCGTTTGCCCGCCCTTGCCGTAAACGGTCAGTGGCTGCCCGATCGCCGCTTGGATGCAGAAGCGATTGAGCACCGTGCCAAAAACATCGTCATAGTCAAAGCGGTTGATGAGCGCTTCATCCATGGCTGTCTCGTCGGTCATCGTTCCATAGACCACGCCCTGGTTCAGGTCGGTAGCGCGCAGGCCCCAGATTTTGCAGCTGAACATGATGTTGTGGCTGTCGTGCACTTTCGAGAGGTGATAGAAAGAGCCGGGCTGCTTGGGAAACGGCAGGATGTCTTTTCGCCCGTTGTGCTCGATGGTGATGTAGCCCTCTTCAATGTCGATGTTCGGCGTGCCGTACTCGCCCATGGTTCCGAGCTTGACCAAGTGACAATCCGGCCGATACTCACGAAGCGCAAACAAAAGGTTCAGCGTGCCCACTACGTTGTTCACCTGCGTGAAGACCGCGTGGCTTCGGTCGATCATCGAGTAAGGAGCCGAGCGTTGCTCGGCGAAATGGACCACAGCGTCAGGCTCGAACGCGCACAATGTGGAAGAGAGAAACTCGTAGTCGCAAACGTCGCCGTAAAAGGACTCGATGGTCTTGCCGCTAACCGCTTGCCAAACTCGCAAACGGTCGGAGAGCGGGCGAATGGGAGTCAGGGTTTGCGCATTGAGCTCGTGGTCCCATAGCCTGCGGACAAAATTGTCAACGATGGCGACGGAATGCCCTTGCTTCGACAGATACAAAGCAGTTGCCCATCCACAATAGCCATCTCCCCCAAGCACAGCAATCTTCATCATTCCTCCTTCGTGAAATTCTTTTGAGCCATTGGCCTCGTGGAGCGGCCCGTCATTCTTGCCCAGACTGAGCTGGATGAGAAGCTGAGCTGATAGCGCCCAGCCGTGGTCTCCGTCGAGTAGTACAAAGTACAGTATACGTGATTAGCCTAAAATTCGTCCCCTCGTCCTTCGAAAAATCCTTCACGAATTGCGCCTCGCATTAGAAACACCAAACTGCTCTTTTTTACAAGCAAGTGTGAGGCAAAGCAAGCCGCGAAACGTGAAGGTGGCCAAAATGCCATCCCAGAGATGAAAAGCTTGAGAGCATTCTCGGCTGCAATATTTGTTCCGTTTGCGGAGACGAAACCGGCGGAGCAAACGGATGATTGGTCAGGATGCGCTTCCCGCCGCTGCTTGCCACTAGATGGAGGCTATCGCGCCCGACAAGATTCTCCAGCGCGGGTATGCCCGAATCCAGCGCGACTACGTAATAGCGATCAGGCTGTAGCCAGAGCTCCTTGAATTGAACGTCGTCGATAAAGACGCTCGGCGCGCCCGGTGCATAGGAACCGTATTCCAGGTTATTGAAACGCCCGTTCAAAATCAGCGCCGTCCGGTTCGTGTAAAAAAAGATGGAAGAAAAAGTGTAGTAGGCCCGGCCGGAGATCAGCTTTCCCTCAGGAGCACGCAGCAGGGCCTCCGCAAGCGGTCGCGAAGAAAGATAGGGATCGAAAACGACCATGGCCAAACGAGCGGCATGAAAGAAAAGCACCATCATGAGCGCCGCGGAGAGAAAAGCGCGCAAACCAGCAGACCGGAACACACCAAAAGCACCGATCAGAAACGCACCGGCCGCGACCAGAAGTGGGACGCGAAGGTACGCAAAGGACTCGATCGTAAGGTCCTCCATGTGCCCGAGAGAGAGCTTATAGGCAGTGGGGTGGTGGCTGAGCGCGGACGAGATATCCCCAGGTGCGGGCACATGACGCACGAGAAAAAACAAGGTCACCGTGACGATAGCTGCGGCCGCCGCAACTCCACCGAGGACATAAGTCCCACGGCGTATCCAACTCCCTCCTGCCGCCATCGCGGAACCGAGAAGCAACGCCAGCGCCGGATAGCAAGGCATGGAGTAATACTCTTGAGTCGTCGAAAACGTAAAAAAGATCAGGAGAAAACCGGTCCAGCAAAGCGCCATGAGCCGTACTTTGCCGGCCCGGTCGAGTGGTTTAAAAGAAAGCTTGGCGATCGCCGGGAAGTACACGCTCCACGGAAAAAGCCACAACAGATGGAAGAGCCAAAAATAGAGCCTTGGAACCGTATCGTAGTCGCGCGGATAGCGCAGGTTCAAAAAGCGGAGAAGCTGTTCATTGATGAAGAAAAACCAGAGAAACCCGTGGTATTGTCCCGGGCCGCTGTGTAGCCCGAAATAAAAGTAGGGCGGGTTGCGCAGCGCGGCAAGGATGTGCCAGGGTGCAGCGATCAACAAAACAATCAGCGCGCCGCTGAAGGGACGAAGGCGCTTCCACGTGCGCGCGGAAAATAGCTGGTGCGTCAAGAAAAGATAGATGACGCCGCCGGCGAGCGGAAAGAGCACTCCGACCAGGCTTTTGATCAAGAGCCCCGTGCCCAGGCTCGCGGCAAGAATGCCGGCCCACAGGCGCGGATGCGGCTCTTCCTCGTCAAGCGCGCGCAACAGCCCCCAGAAGGCAAGAGCCACGGTAAAAGTAAGCATCACGTCCGGAATCAAGATGCGCGTGAAGAGAAATAATCCTATGCACGTGGCCATGCACAATCCAGCGTAAAATCCAGCCCGCTTGCCGAAAGCCCAGACTCCCATCGCCGCCGTCAGCCATGCTAGACCCATGGAACACACCGCAAACGGAATGCGCGCCGCCCAATCGTGCGCTCCAAATATTTTGTAGGAAACAATCATCGGCCAGTAATACAACGGCGGTTTTTCGAGGTAGGCGACGCCGTCCAGACGCGGAGTCACCCAATCGCCGGTCACCATCATCGTTCTGGCAGCTTGCGCTAACACCGCATCCGAATCGTCCATGAGTGACGGCGGAGAAATAATGCAGCCAAGATAAATAGCTCCTGCAAACAGCAGGACCGCTATGTAGATATACCTGTTTTTTCCTGTATCCAAGAAGCTGGCGCCGGAGAAGGCGCCGCCTGAATTCGCCATTTTTTCATCCATAGGAACAGAAGCAGCAGACCCCACAAGTGGTAACCGACATTTACGCGACGCTCCAAGTGCAGCCGCACCAGCTCCTGGACCGCGCCCGACCGGAAAAGTGATTTGTGCTCCGCGAGCCCCTCCTGCATGCTATCCAATAGAAGCTCGCGCAGCGGCCCGCGAAGCCATTCGTGCGCCGGAATGTCAAAGCCGACTTTCTTGCGCCGCAGGATCATTTCGGGAAGCTTGTTCTTCATCAATTGTTTGAGAACGATTTTCTGGCGCCAGCCTTGCATCTTGAGCGAAGGCGGCAGCGTTGCGGCAAATTCCACGATGCGATGATCCAGAAACGGCGGGCGCACTTCGAGGGAGTGCGCCATGCTCATGCGGTCGACTTTGTTCAAAATGTCGTCCGGCAGAAAATACTTCTGGTCCCACCAGAGATAGGGAGACACTCCGTCCTTCGGCGCCGGTGAATCACGAAGCTCGCCTAAAATGCTTCCGAGCGAATTCGGCAGCGGAATCGCCGAAAGAGAACGCACTTCGGCATCGGAAAAAGTTCCGTTCCAATACACGTGCGCCCGCCCCGGCGGCATGAGACTTCCCGCCAGGAACCGCTTCACCATATACTCGCGGCTGATCTTGTCATCTGAAACGGGCCAAATGTGCGCCAATCCCAGCCCAGCGCGCAGCGACCACTTCGGCAACCACCGTATCGGCCGTGCAAGCTGATTCGCGCGATATGTCAGGTAGCCGCCAAAAAGCTCGTCGGCGCCTTCCCCGCTCAGGGCAACGGTCACTTCCGTCTTGCTCATCTTCGACAGAAACCACACCGGCAAAGCTCCGGCGTCCGAACTGGGCTCGTCGGAGAAATAAGCAAACTCCTCAATGGCTCCGCGCAGATCGGCACCGGGATTCAGATCGAACTCCTGATGATCCGTGCCGTACTGCTTCGCGGCGCTTCGGATGTAAGCCGTTTCATCAAAACTTCTTCCAAGAAAAGAAACGGAAAGCGTCTTGATGGGCCGCGGCGAGGCCGTCGCGGCATAGTGGAGCACCGTCGAAGAATCGATGCCTCCGCTCAACCACAGTCCCAGCGGCACGTCTGAAAGCATGTGCTCACGGACCGATTGTTGCAAAAGCGATTCCAACTCCTCGCACGCCGAATCAAGCGAGCGCTCACGAATGGAACCCGCAGGCAAGCTCCAGTAAGCCTCGATGCGCGCTTTTCCGTTGACCCATTCGAGCCACTGTCCCGGCGCTAGCTTTTCAATCCCCTCGACAAGCGTCCACGGACAAGGAACATAGTTAAGCGAGAGATAACAATCGAGCCCAGCCAGGCTCAAGCGCCGCTCGAACTCGGGATGCACAAAAATGGTCTTGAGCTCTGAGCCGAAGAAAAGATCTTCCCCACGCCGTGCGATGTACAGCGGTTTGATGCCCATGCGGTCGCGCGCCAAAACGAGGCGGCGCAACGACTTGGCCCATAGCGCAATCGCAAACATGCCTCGCAAACGCGAAAAGCATTCCGTATCCCACTCGACAAATGCGCGCAGGACTGTCTCTGTATCGGAATGGGAATGAAACCTGTGCCCCAGCTTTTCGAGCTCACCACGCAATTCGAGGTGATTGTAAATCTCTCCGTTGAAGACAATCGCGATATCGCCATTATCGGTGACGATGGGCTGGTCTCCGCCCTGCAGGTCGATAATTTTCAGGCGCGTCGCGCCCATCGAAAGAATGCTTGAACGGAACACTCCGCGCTGATCGGGTCCGCGGTGGGCCAGCGTTGCGGTAGCCTGCTCAATGCGCTCAGGTTCAGGCGCCCAATTTTTATGTGTAAACCCGGCTATCCCGCACAAATTCGAGCACCTTTCGCTAGCCGGCGGCTTCAGCCGGCGCTTCCGCTACGACTTCCCCACCGACTCGACAAGCTGAACCGCGCCCCGGCAGGATACATCGCCTACCCCAAGGCAACCAGCGCCACTCCCACGCACACCAGAACGACACCGGCCCAGCGCGCAGCGCTCACGTCTTCACCCAAGATATATTTCGCGCCAAGAGTTCCGACCACGTAGCTCAAAGCCGACGCGGGTATCACAAAGCTGATCGGCTCCCAGGAGAGCAGCACCAGCAACGCGTAAAACGACAGCGCCATAAGTGGCACGCCCGCCCAAAACCAGCCGTTACACAAAGCCCGGCCGAGAAACTGCAGCATCTCCTTCGGCCGCAGCCGCTCCGGCTCTCCCGTGGCCTTCATGCCCCGAGTGATGGCGATCTCTCCTCCCGTGCTACCAAAGATGAGCAAGGAAAGAAACAGGGTGACGTGCATCACGCCAGCGCCTCTCGCGTCACTGCGGTTGTGCGCGGCTTCGTTTGCCCCACCAGCAACACTCCCACGCAGATTAGAACCACGCCGACCCACCGCCGAGGCGAAACCGCTTCGTGCAGAAACACAACTGCAAAAAAAGTGAGCAACGCATACCCAAACGCTCCGGCAGGCATGACGTAACTGTAGTTCGCCCAGCTCAACACCGTCATGTAGCTGAGCATGAATCCGCATAGAAAAAATATGCCGACCCACAAAGTCCCGCTCGTAACAGTCATGCGGAATGCGTGGGCAAGCCCTGACGCGGACAGCTCCACTGCGCCAATCTGCAGCATGGCGCGTTTCAGCATCAAGTCACCGGCGTTGGCGCACACCACCATCATGCACACCATGACCAGTGTCTTTATCCGTAGCCTGCCTTCAGTTGCCATTTTGTTTAATGGTTTAATCGTTTCCGGAAGCCGACGGCGTCTCCGGCACGGAAATCATGGGCTTTTGCACGTCTCCGCCCTGCCGCACCCACTTCCAACGCTCCGAGCGCAACTTCAAAAAGCTCGTCGCTTCGTGATACAGCCGCTTGCGTTCATTCGAGTCCCACAGCGCTTCGCGAACGATGCGCCATACCACGCGCGGCCGGAAGTAGTACTCATCGTAGAACCGGTTCACGCCGCCCATCATCTCCGCCTTGGAGAGGTGCGGATACTCGATGTGCGGCAACTGGTGCCCGCCGGAGTCCGCCAGCGCTTCCACCTTCAGGAAGCCCTCCTTCGCCATCGAATCATGTAGCTCGGTGCCGGGCATGGCATGCGCCAGCGAAACCTGGATGGTCTCGCAATCCAGCTCCTTGGCGAAATCAATGGTCTTGTTGATGGTGTCTTTGGTTTCGCCCGGCAATCCAATAATAAAGTCGCCGTGGACCTTGATCCCCACCTTTTTGCAATTCTTCATGAACTCGCGCGCCATCTCCACGGTCGCGCCCTTCTTGATGTTCTTCAGAATCTGCGGATCGCCCGACTCGAAGCCCACGATGAACAGACGGGCTCCGCCATCCGCCATCGCCTTTAACTCTTCATACTTGCTGTGGCATCGCGCCGTGCACGACCATTGGAATTTCAGCGGCTTGAACTTTTGGCTCAGTTCGATGGCTCGGTCTTTTCGGATATTGAACGTGTCGTCGTCGAAGAAAATCTCTTTCATCTGGGGGAAATACTCTAGAGCTTGTTTTACTTCCCGCGCCACATTGTCCGTTGACCGCGTCCGCCACGCATGCCCGGAAATCGTCTGTGGCCACATGCAGAACGTGCACAGCGCCGGGCACCCGCGCGTCGTGTAGAACGAAACGTAAGGATGCAGCAGGAACGGCACGTTGTAGCGCTCAATTTGCAAATCGCGTTTGTAAATATCGGTGGCAAACGGCAGCGCATCCAGCTCTTCCGTGTGGAGCTGCGGACGAGGTGCGGTGTGAACGACTTTGCCTTCCTTGCGATAACTGACGCCCATGATCTGCTCGAGCGGCTTGCCTTGCGCATATTCCACCACGGAGTGGTCAAACTCGCCGTGCGTCACAAAATCGATGTCTTCGCTCGCCATCAACGTTTCGACCGGCTTGATATGCCCGTGAGGGCCGACAAACGCGATTTTGAGACTGGGATTCGCTTCTTTGATCTTGCGGATGAGCTTGACGTCGCTGCCGAAGCCGACCGTCGAAGTGAACAGAATCAAAAACTCGTAGTCCTTGCAAATCTCAACCGTCTGCTGCCAATTCACCTTATGTGGCGAAGCATCCAGCAAGCGGCTTCCTGGAATCATTCCCGCGGGATAGCTCAACCACACCGGGTACCAATAGGACTCGATCTCACGCGTCGCGGGCCACCGCGAACTCGCCCCGCCATCGAAATTCTCAAAACTCGGCGGGTTCAACAACAGCGTTTTCATTACATCCGGCATTCTTCACCCTCAGCCTTCCGACTCCATCTTCAAGACTGCAAAATTTTTCCCTTTTCCGCCCTAATCACGTTATCCGGGCCCGCACCTGCGGCATACCCAGAGAAACCCCTATCTGTAGATAACAGTTTACCTGACTTGGTTGCATGCGCTCAATTCTTTCTGCGAATGGGGCCTTTTCTGCATCGAAATGCCAACCACAGCATTAAACGGTTTCTCTGTTTGGGGCTGTTTCGCAGGGAATCGAGAGGTGCAGCGCGTGTGCAAGCTCGGCTCGCCCGCAACTATCGTTCCGCCATCCACAGCCGCCCTCCATCCCGCTAGAACCGCCGTCCTCCAAAAATTGGCGGTTTCCACGCCTTTGCTGCGCTTTAACGTCTGTAAAATTTCTTGATTATTTACCGTTAGATAATATACTTACGTGAGATTTAAGGTATACCGGGAACCATCCAGGAGAATTGAGGTTGAGATGCGAGGATCGCAAGCTCAAACAGCCCCTCATCCTGTCGTTCTTGTCGTGGAAGAAATGGAAACCCTTCGGCAAACCATTCAACAGATCCTGGAAGACGCCGATTTTCTCGTCCTCCCCGCGGCTAACGCCGTCCAGGCTCTCGAGTTGGCTCAGTCCTGCGCGGGCCCCATCGACCTGCTCATCACCGCGACGCATCCCGACGGAATGCCCGGGCCCGACTTGGCTTTCCGTTTACGGACACGTTCTCCTGAAATGAGTGTCCTCTATAGCTCCGCCAATCCCCTGGCGGTGCTAGAGATTCCCGATCCTGCCGAAGCAGTCTCCTCCATGCTTCCCAGGCCGTTCAGCAAAACTACGTTGCTTAGCCGGATAAATACTTTGCTCGCGGCACATACATGACCTTCGGAACCGCTTAGCGAGCGAAGAGCGAAGCAGCGTCTGTCCCAATGACTTCCGAGGTTGCTGCCGAAAGCTCGTCCCAAATGCGAGGGATCCAGTCCAGGTGTTCTGGTTTCATCAACACGGAGCGGAGGCAGGTCATAGTTTCCCGGTCGCGGCGCATCGAGCCCAGGTTTGCAGCCCAAAAAGCAGCGGGCAGCTCGGCTACAGCGAGGTGTAAATTCCTCCTGGCAGCCGCATCGAAAATTCGTCGCGAAAGGGCAGAGGCCTCACTCACACTTTTTGCTCGAGGAGCGAAAATCACGATATCCAACTCCGGCGCAAACGCCGTCGCGAAGCGTTCATTGTTCGCGAGCCTCTCGTAGAAAGCCAGTGCGGCGGCTCTTCCGCGTTCCAACCCGCGAGCGAACTCCCCGCCTCGCATCAGCGGCAAGAGCTTTTGCGTCGTCCACAACGCAGCCGCCGCCGCGCCCGGCCGGGAACACTCCAGGCTGATCTCACCCAAATGCAATTCAGCCGAGCTGAAATAAGTGTACGGAGAATCGTGCTTGTAAAAACGGCCCACCGACGGATCGCGAAACAAGACGCAGCCACAACCGTATGGCTGCAAGCCGTGCTTGTGAGGATCGATAACGATCGAGTCCGCCTCGCCGATTTGGGCAAAGCTCCGCGTGGCTTCTTCTCCCAAATTTCCCGCAAGCGCAAAATAGCCGCCGTAAGCGGCATCCGCGTGAACTCGAAATCCGTGCTTCGCGCGCAAGGCAAGAATCTCCGGCAGCGGATCGACGGACCCCGTAGCCGTGGTGCCCATCGTGACGACCACTGTGCCCACATCGCCGGGCGCCACGCTTTTTGCGAGAGCGTTCAAGTCCATCCGCCCGCGCCCATCGCAAGCCGCGCTCTCGCATTGCAATTGCAAAACCGCGCTGATCCGCTTGTGCGTGTAGTGCGCCTGTTCGCTTGCCAGAATCTTCTTTCCCGGATGCACTTGCGAAGCCACCCAAAGCGCTTCGAGGTTCGCCATCGTTCCGCCGCCGCACAGGTGGCCGAGAAACTCTTTCCAGCCAAACATCGCGGCGATTTCCGCAACCGCTTCCTTCTCCATCGCCGAGGTCGCCCGCCCGCCATCAAGCGCGTGATTGTTGGGATTGATCCACATCGCCAGCGCGTAGGCGAGCCGAGCCACCGGATGCGGCGGCTTCAGCATCTGCCCTGCGTAAAACGGGTGAAAATAAGGATAATTGTCGTGCAGCCGCTCAGCAGTGGTGGCCAATGCGTCGGCGATCCCCGCGCTACCCGGCACTTTCGATTCGAACGCAGGCAATCCCGCAAAGCCCGCGTCCAGCTTCCTGACCGCCGCTAAAAACACATCCAGACTTTTCTGTTCTAGCGCCACCTGCCACCAGTCACGAGTCGCCGGTCACTTCTCACTGCCACACCTTATCCAACTGCCCCGCCGTCTTCAGCAAATCAAGCTGCGCCTGCTGCCGCTGGAAATTCGCATCCAGGAAGGCCATCCATTTTTCGTTTTCTTCGAGCCGCGCCCTTTCAACCTCGCGAAGGTTCACTTTGCCCTCGTTGTACTGCGTTTGCAGCACTCCAATATCTTGCTGTGCCAGTTGCAGCTCCAGGCGCGCAACTTCTTTCGCTGCTTCCCGTTCGCGCAAGTGCCGTGTTTTCTGCCGCACTTCCGCGCTCACCTGCGTCTTTTTGCTCGCGAGAGTGGCCTGCGCCGTTTCCAGATTTATCTGCGCCAGTCCAATGTTCTCTCTCGTTTTCGCGCTGAACAGCGGTACCTCCACCTGCACACCCGCATTTACGTTGTTCCTCGAGAACCTTTTGTAGTACTCGCTGTAGTTGTTCCAGTTGGCCAGCAAGCTGTACGTGCTGACACCCTCCACGGTCGGCAAATTGCCGCGCTTCTCGCCTTTCAAACGGAACTCTTTCGCCCGCACGTCGGACTCCGCCAGCAACAGTCCCACGTTATTCTGCATTGCGATCGCTACAAGATTTGCGCCTTCCTGTTCCGCTTCCCCCGGCAACTCTTCCGGCGTGACTTCAATGGCTTGCTCCTGCCCCAGCCCGAGTTGTCCCTGCAGAAAAACCTCCAGCTCGTCTTGCCGCCCCTCGAGCTGCAAGATTCTTTGCGTCACTTGCGCTCTTGTGAGCTGCGCCTTCGTCACTTCCAGCGGCAATTCGTACCCTTCTCCCTGCCGCTCCTGCGTCACCTGCAGAATCTTATCCGCGCTCTCCTGTTCCGCGCGCAGCAGTTCCAGTGAATGCCGCACCTTCGCGAGTTCGAGATAAGCCATTGCGGTCCGCACAATCACGCTGTTCTTTACATCTTCCAGCACAATCCTCTGCGACCGCGCCTGCTCCTCCAGCTCCTTTCCCTGCCCCTTCAGCGGCTCGTTAAAAATCTCCTCGGTGTATGTCACGTTGAAGAGCGACGGCGCACGTCCGCCAGGAGTTTCCGGGATTCCGTACGTATACCCTGCCCCTGACCCGGCGTACAAGTTTGGCAAAAAACCTGATTTGCTGACCTGTGTCGCGTGTTCCGCAAGGCTGGCTTGCAATTTCGCGATCTGGATGTCTTTGCTGTTCCTCAGCGCCATCTCGATCGCGCTCTTGAGAGTCAGCGCCACAGGACCGCCTTGCTGTCCTCCCGCGGCCGCTGCATCGGGTTGTCTTGCTGCTTGTCCACTCGGCGCCTGAAGCGCCGCCGTTGTCTGGGCGGCGGCTGTCACGCTCAAGAGCAGCGCTCCCGCTAGCAATGCAAACGCCGCGCTACTCACCGCCACAATATTTTTTTGCATTCTCCCGCTCCTTCTTTCGTTTCCCGCACGCTGCCGATCTCTCTCGTTACAAACTTGCCTTACTCATACCGCAGCGACTCAATCGGCTGCAATTTGGCCGCCTGATTCGCCGGCAGGTATCCAAAGAACAATCCCGTCGAGCACGACACCACAAACGCCAGCACCACGCTCAACGGCGACACCGGCACCCGCAGGTTCCCCGGCAGAAACAACTGAGCGACCGCCGGCACCAGCAACCCGATCAGAATCCCCAACACTGCCCCGCCCCCGCTGATCAAAATCGCTTCCGTCAAAAATTGGTACATGATCTCCTTGCGCGCCGCCCCAATCGCCTTTCGAATCCCGATCTCCCGCGTCCGCTCCGTCACCGTTACCAGCATAATGTTCATAATTCCAATCCCGCTGATCAGCAGCGCGATGAACGCAATTACGATCAGCACAATAGTCAGCGCCAGCGAAATATCTCTTGCCGCCGTCAGAATCGCTGCCAGCGTCTGCACGTGATACTCCGCGTTGCTCGGATGCCGGCTCTGCAGTAGCTCTGTTAATCGCCGCTGCACGCTCGGCACGTCCTCGGGCGTCGCGGCCTGCGCGTCCAGCACCTTCAGGGTGTTCACACCCGTGTAGTACTTGATCAGTCCGAAGGGTATCAGCACGGTCTCCGACTGAATGTCGGAAAGCCCGAAGGTTTCCACGCGTTCATTGAAGACGCCGATGATTGTGAAGATGAGCTCACCCACGTGCAAATCGCGGCCCACGGGATTGTCCTGGCCGAAAAGTTTCTTCGCGAGTTGCGGCGTGATGACGCACGTTTTGCTCCGCGCTTCCAGGTCCAGGGCATCGAGATAACGGCCACGCAAGACGACCAGCCTTCGGATCTCCCGGTATCCCGAAGTCACCCCGATCAACGTGACCGGCCTCACCATCCCCTGCGCCACCACGGTCATCTGGATGTCGGTCGTTCCGGCCACTTGCACGATCTCAGGAATGGAGTTCTTCGCCGCCTCCATATCGTCCAACGTCAATTCGTAACTTAGCGGTTGGGCTTTCTCCGAACTTCGGACCAGCTCTGCCCACACCACGTTTGAGCCCACCGCCTCAATTTTAGAGATGACAAATTTCTTGCTCGTCAGCGCCACCGTCACCACCAGCACGATCGACGCGCTTCCGATGATCACGCCTAGCGACGTCAGCATCGCGCGCAGTTTATTGGCCCGCAGCGCGTCGATCGATACCGACAGCGTTTCTTTCAGATCCATCATTAAGGTTTACTCGTCCGGCTGTATTCCACTCTGTTCGACTCGCCCAGATCCGCCGAAGCCGCCAATATCGAAAATGCCGTAAGCAGCGCTGCCGCCGCTCTACTTCAGTTCTTCTCGACCCGCTTGAGCGATTCGCGCACGCTCTTGTCTTTCGGATCCAGCTGTAGCGCCGCCTGGTACTCTTTCTCCGCCGATTGCTTGTCGCCCTTGTTCTCATAGAGGCGGCCCAGCCACTCGTGCGCGGTTGCATACCGCGGGTAAGACGAGCGCTTCGGTGCTTTCTGCAAATATTCCCGCAAAAACCGCTCAGCCTCCTCGGGCTTTTCCTTCTTGAGGACCAATCCCACTGCACGATAAAACATCCCGCGCGGATCTGCAGGAGCGACTTGCGCTCCCAGATCGCCCACCTCGATCAATCGTTCCGCCTGGCTGTGTCTCATCGCATAATCACCGATGTCGAAAATCAGCTCGGCTCTCTTCGGGTGACTTTCCAGCGCCAGCTTGAACTCCTCATCCGCCGTCGCAAACTCCTTTTTCTGCCGGTGGCAGTTCCCCACCGAGTAATGCCATTCCGAAGCATCCATGGATTGAAGCTTCTCGATTTCCGGCTTGGCTTTTTCCTCGCCGCCGCCGACCACGCCGGGAGCGGCGCAATCAAACTCGATCAGCGCCTGCCGCGCCGAAAAATTCTTTTCGTCGAGTTCCACGGCAACCTCAAATTCTCTGTGCGTTTTTCTCGCCAGCCCGAGCGCAGAAAACATCGAGGTATGGTCCGCCTTCTCGCCATAAGCTCTCCCCAGCCATTCGTGATACACGGAACTCTTTGGATCGATCGCCACCGCTCTTTCCGCACTTGTGATGGCCGCATCGCGCTCTTGTAGTTCCAGGTAAGTTTTGGTCAGCAGCAGCTGTATTTCGCCGTTCTGCGCCTCGTTCGCTGCCGCTGTCTGCAGTTCCAGCACGGCTTTCGAGTAGTCGCTGCTTTCGTAGGCCCGCCGCCCCGCTTCCAGCCCGTCGCTCTGCTTGACCGCGGCCAAAACACTCGTTGCGCCAGCCAGCAACATGCCTAGCGGCACTCGCCATTTTGCCTGACCGCGTATCCACATCCCCAAGCTACGCCGCATTCGTATTCACTACCTGAACGGCCATGCCATCATGTAAATCCGTGTCTCCTGGCAGCGCGACCATTTCCCCTTCCTGCAGTCCGCTCATAACCTCGTAGCTGGTTGCGTCTGCGATCCCCACTTTGATCTCTCGTTTTTCCAGCCGGGATTTTCCGACTCCCAAATCGTTTGGTTTCACCACGAAAACATACCGGCGCCCGCCCTCCGTCGCCACTGCGCCTCGTGGCACTGCCAGCACATTCGTGCGCGCTTTTAGATTGATGCGCACATTCACATTGATATTCGGCAACAATTCAATCTTGTCGTTGCTCACGCCGCAGAGCAGTTCCCCCACACTCCTCGTCCCGTGCGGCACTACCTGCTTCGGAATGGTTTCGGTCTTCCCCGCCCAGCTTTTGTTCGGCAAGGCATCCCATGTGATGACCACCGGTTCATCCGCTTCGAGACCTCCGAGATCCGGCTCATCGATAAACGCTCGCACTCGCACCTTGTGCAAATCCGCCATTTCCGCCAGCAAATCTCCCAGCTTCACGAAATCGCCAGCCCTCACCGGTAGCGAATACAGCGTCCCGTCCGCAGGCGCCGAAATTTGCCCGTTGTTCACTTTGTCTTCGAGCGCCGCCATTTCGCTCAGCGTCTGCTGTACCTGCAATTCCCCGCGCTCCGCATCCAACCGAGCCCGCTGGTCGAACTCCTGCTTCACCGCCAGCAAACGCGTCACTTCCGCTTTAGCATTCGCCAGCGCCTGCTCGTTCGCAGCGAGGTCCTCTTTCGTCGCCGCCTGTCCCGCCGCCAGCCGCGTCAGCGAATCGTGATTCCGTTGCAAACGATCGCGCTCTCCCTCTGCCTTCGCTAGATCTCCCGCCACTTTCGCGGCCTCGTCCGCTTTTCCTCCAGCCTTCGCAGCTCGCAAATCATCTTGCGCCCGCAAAAGTTTCGAGCGCGTGTCCGCCAGTTGTGCCGCCACTTCCTTTACATTCAACTCCAGCAAAAGCTGCCCCTTCTTCACCGTCTGCCCTTCGGTTACATAAATCTTTTTCACAAAGGTATCCAGTTGCGCCCTCATCACGTACGGCGAAATCGGCTCCACTTTTCCGTTGCTGCTGATCGACGACACCAGGTTTTCCCGCGTGGGCGTCACCGCGGATATCTTCGCCGCCGGCTTCCGGGCGCTGAGCCACACAAGGAAAATTGCCGCCACGACCGCCAGCAGCAGCGAGATCAAGATCCGGTTTCGCAGCTTTCGTTCCATGCTCTCCTATTCCAAAAAGTGCCGTGACACGCGCGCAGCAAGACACACAAACCCTGGCGCCCCATGGCCTTCTTCAATCTTGTCCGTGGCTTGCTGCCCTACGACTGCCCTATTCCTGATGGACCCCGAAGCGTTTCATTCTAGCAATAGCCGCGCCGCTTTCTCCACCGAGGTTCCTATTAAGTGTCTCATCTCCAATACAATACAGATGCGCCGCCCACCCTTCTGGATGCGCGCATCCGATTCCCCCCATCCGCGGTTCGCCATTGCCGATTCCCCGTACCCTTGTAGGGCGGGGCTTGCCCCGCCCAAGCTTGTCTGGGCGAAAAATGTAAGCTACGTACGTCTACCAAGTGATGATGCCCCCGAACGAAATATTTCCCCAATACCATCCGTAGTAGACTCAGTTGCCTTATTGCCCTGTCTTCTGATTGTCGTAAACGAGGGGTCCATCCATGATTGATGCTCGTGCCCTGTCCAAGCGCTTCCAGGACAAGAAGCGCGGCGAAATCCGCGCCGTCGAGAATGTCAGCTTTGAATGCCAACCTGGCAAAATCTACGGCCTCCTCGGCGCCAACGGTGCCGGCAAAACCACCACACTCCGCATGCTCGCCACCATCCTCGAGCCCACCGACGGCACCGCCATCATCAACGGGTTTGACGTGGTCGAACACCCCGAAAAAGTCCGCGCCAGTGTCGGTTTCCTCTCCACCGCCACGGCCCTCTACCCCCGTCTCACCGCTCAGGAAATGGTCGAATATTTCGGCCGCCTCAACGGCCTCGATGAGCCCACTCTGAAAAAACGCATCGATGACATCTTTTCTCGCCTCGACATGAACACTTTCCGCGACCGCCGCTGCGACAAACTCTCTACTGGCATGAAACAAAAAACCTCCATCGCTCGCACCCTCATCCACGATCCTCCCGTCATGATTTTCGACGAGCCCACCACCGGCCTCGACGTCATGACCGCCCGCACCATCATCGGCTTCATCGCCGACTGCCGCGACCGCGGCAAAACCGTCATCTTCTCCACGCATATCATGTCTGAAGTCGAACGACTCTGCGACCACATAGGCATCATCCACGGCGGCAAACTTCTCGAAGAAGGTACGCTCACCGAGCTTCGCGCCAAACACAACGAACACAATCTCGAAGAAATCATCGTCAAAGTCGTTGGCCCCCTCGCCAACGCGGAGGCCTGATCGTCATGAATCTTCACGCCGTAGGCGTCGTCTATCGCAAGGAACTCACCGAGTGGCTCCGCGACCGCCGCACTCTCATCTCCACAGTCCTCGTCCCCCTGCTCGCCTTTCCCATCCTCATCTCCGGGATGATTTCGCTCTCCACCATTTTGATTGGAAGCGCCAAAAAAGAAGTTCCCAAAATCATGATCATTCACGGCGAAGATTCTCCAGGGGTCGTCGATGCTTTGAAGGCGAACAAGGAGATCGAAGTCGTTCCTTACGCGGACAACTGGAAAGACCAAATCTCTGACAAACAGATTCGCGCTGCTGTCGAAATCCCCGAGGGTTTTCAAGCCTCTCTCGACAAGGGCACTCCCCAAACCATCCAAATTCATTACTACGAAGGTGAACTCAAATCGGAATTTGGTGCCGAGCACGTTGAAAAATCTCTAAAAGCTTATCGCGACGATCTCGTCAAAAAACGCCTCGAAGCGAAAAATCTCCCCGATTCCCTAATCGCTCCCTTCGACACCAAACAACACAATGTCGCTCCGCCCGAAAAAGTCGGCGGCTCTACTATCGGCAGCATGATCGGCTATATGGTCATCATCCTTTCCATGACCGGCGCCATCTACCCCGCCATCGATCTCACCGCAGGCGAAAAAGAGCGCGGCACCATGGAGACCATTCTCTCCAGTCCCGTCTCTCGCCTCGACCTCGTCCTCGGAAAATTTCTCTTAGTTTTTTCCGCCTCCCTGACCACCGCTATCCTTTCCGTCACGTCCATGGGCCTTTCCTTCGCCTACATGGGCCACGCCCTCTCCAACTCCGCAAACACCTCCGGCGCCGGCATCCACATGAATCTCGGCCTCACTTCCGTCGTCGCCGTCTTCCTCATGGCGCTCCCGCTGTCCGTCCTCTTCTCCGCGGTCCTCATGACCGTGGCCCTCTTCGCCAAAACCTACAAAGAAGCCCAAAGCTACCTAACTCCCATGACCTTCATCGTGGTCATCCCCGCCGTTGCCAGCGTACTCCCCGGCGTGGAACTCAACCCCAAGCTCGCCCTAATCCCCATCCTCAACACCAGCCTCGTCTGCAAAGAAATCATCACCGGCACCTACCATTGGGGTTCCATCGCGACGATCTTCGCCTCCACCTGCGTCTACGCGGCCATCGCCATCTTCATCGCCGTCAAAACCTTCCAGCGCGAATCCGTCCTCTTCCGCTCTTAAACTTTCGCCTTCGTGCATTTCCATTCGCCCGTAGGGGCACGGCATGCCGTGCCCTTCTTGCCTTTTCTTCTTCGTATCCTCTGTGCAAATCCCGTCTTTTCTTTCTTTGCCCCGCCGTTGCCTCTTTCGCTGCACATAAAAATCCCAAAACTTTCTCTCCCCACCGGTGTCCAATACTAAAAGCATGCCCTGGCTCGCCCAAAAACGATCTGAGGCTCCCACTCTCCAAAAGACCGCCGCATGAGACTTTTCGTCCGCCATCCCGCCTGGACCACCCGCAAAAGGCGCACCCCACTTCGCACCTCGATAGACCTATCCGCATTCCTCAGCGTCATGCTAGTCCTGCTTTTCATCGTAATGTTTGGGAATCTGTATCCGACGCATCGCCACTCGCTGCCGGTGGATATGCCGGTGACTCAACATTCAACGATGCAACCTGGAGCGGTGCGAGATGATTCCCTAATGGTCGTAGTCACCCGCGATGGCACTGTCTATTTTCGCAACCGCCGCATCCTCCCCACGGACCTGCCGGATGCCCTTCGCGAAGCCACACACAACGGTTCCGAAAAAACCGTTTACGTCAAAGCCGATGCGCGCGCCAGATACCTGGATGTCAAAACTGTTCTGGACCAAATCCGCCAGTCCGGCCTCCAAAACATCACTTTCCTCACCGAGGATCCCGGTCATTAGATATTCCAGCCCGAAACCCGCGCTTCCCCGAGCGCCCTCAAGGACACCAACAGCAAGCCTGTCTCCCTTCTTGGCTAGTGACCCAGCCTCGCCGAGGCGGCACTTCAGTCGAGGTTAACCTCAGGACATTCCTCTTCACCGCCCCGTGCTATTATCAGCTCCAATACTTCTGCACCCCTCCCGTACAGGAGACTGTCATGAACCGAACCCTTCGCATCGTTGCTATCGTGATTGTTGTCTTGATCCTTATTGTAGTCATTGTTCCATTCCTGATTCCCGTCGACAAATTTCGTCCCACCATCGAAGAAAAAGCTTCGCAAGCGCTCGGCCGCCAGGTTCAGCTCGGCGGCCTAAGTCTTTCCCTGTTCACTGGATCGCTCTCCGCCGAAAATCTTTCCATTGGCGACGATTCCAAGTTCAGCACTTCGCCATTCCTCACCGCCAAATCGCTAAAGGTCGGTGTCGAAATCTTGCCGCTCATCTTCAGCAAGACCCTCAACGTCACCGGCATCACCATCGAGAATCCCGAAGTCATCCTTCTTCACAATCCCGCGGGCCAATGGAACTATTCCACGCTCGGTGGTGCCGCTGCTAAGTCCGCCCAGAAGCCGGCCGCATCGTCTTCGACTTCGCCCGCCGATCTCTCCGTTCAGAAATTCACGCTCAAGGACGGCCGCATCGTGGTCGGTTCCACCGCAAGCCAGAAGCGCAGCACCTACGATCACGTGAACATCGTCGCCGAAAACTTTTCCATGACCTCCAAGTTTCCCGTCACGGTCACCGCTGATCTTCCTTCCGGCGGAAAATTCAAGCTCGACGGAACCGCTGGTCCCATCGACCAGACGGACGCTTCGCTCACTCCCATTGATGCGAAGCTTGAAGTGAACTCGCTGGATCTTGGTTCCACCGGCTTCGTCGATGCCAGAGCAGGTCTTGGGGGCATTCTCGATCTCACCGCTAATCTCTCTTCGCAAAACGGCGAAGCGGAGACCAAAGGCAACATAAAAATCTCCAAAGCGCTCTTCGTAGCTGGTGGTTCTCCCGCGGGCGTTCCAGTCACGGTCGATTTCGATACCAAATACGATCTGCGGAAAAATGCCGGCGTGCTTCAGCCCTCGACGGTCAAGATCGGCAATGCTGCCGCCCATCTCAATGGCACCTATCAGACGGCGGGGGACGATACCGTTGTAAATATCAAGGTAGATGCGAAGGACATGCCAGCCAAGGACTTGGAGTTATTTCTCCCCGCGCTTGGCATCAATCTTCCAAAAGGTGCGTCGCTCGAGGCTGGCACGCTCAACGCGGACCTGAATCTTGCTGGCCCCGCGGGCAAATTGATTACCACGGGCAACGTCGGTCTGTTCAATGGCAAGCTGGCCGGCTTTGATCTCGGCTCGAAAATGAGTGGTGTCGCTTCTCTCGCTGGCGTCAAGAGCGGCAAGGATTTGCAAATTGAAAAACTCACCAGCAACATCCGCATGGCCCTCGAAGGTTTGAAAGCCGACAATTTCATCGCCGTTCTGCCGGGGATCGGGAATCTTTCCGGCGCGGGCACCCTCGACTCCAAAAACAATCTTGATTTTAAAATGGCCGCCACTCTCACTAGTGCGCTCGGCGACGTCGCCAGTCCCGTTTCCAGCGTCGGCGGAATGCTTGGCAAAGCGACAGGCGGCGGAGGCAGTAGCGGCTGCAAGAGCGGAACAACCGTGCCCTTCCAAATCCAAGGCACGACCGCGGATCCTAAATTTATTCCGGATGTCGGCGGACTTGCGGCAGGCATGTTCAAGTCGCAGCTTGGCTGCGTCGGCGGACTCGGTGCCAGCGGCGCAAAGGACGCCACCAAAGCTCCTGCCGATGCCGTCAAAGGACTCGGCGGCCTCTTCAAAAAGAAACAGCCGTGAAGGTGCGTAGGGATAAAATGGCGCGGTGAACGCGCGCCAGCAAAGACTTCCCAGTCAACGAGAGGAAAGGTGCTCGGGATTATTCGTAGCGCAGCGCCACAATCGGATCGACGCGCATCGCGCGGCGCGCGGGAATCCAGCAAGCTGCGAATGCGACGAGAGCCAGTAGCATCGCGATGGCCGCGAAGGTCGCGGGATCGTTGGGCGTAACTCCA
>Ga0074044_10000162_pt1 | contig 66714 bp, 50 predicted proteins | sample BogForMeECP23OM1_FD_94443 | JGI IMG/M metagenome (GOLD analysis project Ga0074044, IMG submission 94443) | Bog forest soil microbial communities from Calvert Island, British Columbia, Canada - Bog Forest MetaG ECP23OM1 | ecosystem: Environmental > Terrestrial > Soil > Wetlands ...
TGGTGGGCGGTGCGAACAGCGGCGGCTCCCCGGTGAACGTGGCGGAATCCTTCAGCGTCAAGACGAACGTATGGAAGAGTCTCGCTTCCATGCCACAAAGCGTCGCCGACGCAGAAGGAGCCGAATACAAAGGGCGCCTGTTCTGTTTTGGTGGTTCGTCCAGCGCCACCGGAGGCACCGTCTACGACTATGTGCAGATTTATCAGCCCTAGGAGCGGACGAACGGGCTTAGCTTTCAGCTAACGATGAAGGGTGCCCCGCTCGAGCTCTCTTTGGGCGGGGTTCTTGTCGCTTGGCTCTTCGCGTTCGAGAACTGAACGAAGCGGTAACTGTCGAAAAATCGCGTTAACACTCAGAACCTCCAATCGGACGCCAGTCCTCTACCCGATACGTTGACCCACGTCCAGGTCGTTGGCAAGGCGGATTTCAAGACTTAGGACACCACCATATTTTGTGCTGCTCAAGACTTAATCCCTAGAAAAGTTCCGCCGAACCGCCCGCAAAATACGCTCGCTCAGAGTTCCATCAGGTTTGTCAGTTACTTATTGATCAAACCTCCCAAGTCTTTGACAAATAAAGATCTTACGAACGAGGTCCTGCTAAGTCCTTATTCCTCAAAGATCTGGCGAAAATCGCCCCGCTAAGTTATTGATTCCAAAAGACCGCCCACGGAGCCTCTCCGATACCAACTGGTAAACACTCATCCGTTAACGAGCAGTCGCCGCGATCAGCTCAGATCTCGATTGTCCAGCTTCTATTCGCCGTACTTCTCTTTGAGCGTCCGAGCCATCTCATCCCGAAGTTGTCGGTAATCGACATGCATAGTCGCCCGCAAAGCCGCTTCGCTAGAGCTGCCCTGCGACAGCATTTGCAAAATGCGCGCAATTTCGCTGATGCCGTACGCGTCGCGAATGTATTCCGCGCCAGCCAGAGATTCGGCATAAGCGACAGTAGCCACAGGCGCGGAGAAGTTCATGAAGCTCCCTTCCAGCACGTTGAAGGGAATCTCATTCCCCGTAGCAAACAGCTGCGCCAGTTGACGCCCATTAGAAGCCGACGATCTGCCCTCTTCGATCTGCGCGATGCCTTCGTTCAGCCAGGTCGGGCAGCGGTTGCCCGACATCTGTGAGACGAACGAATGCGTCAGTTCGTGTTTCAGCACGCGAGCCAGTTCCGAGGTAACGCTCTGCATCCCGCTGATCGGAATCCGCAGTTTGCCATCGTTAATAGCGCCGCTCCAGGAAGGCGCGCGCGTCACGTCAAAGAACGCCTGCTGCGTGTAGAGCGTGACCGCAATCGTATTGCGCGGCGAGTATCCGAAGTCGCCAGCCAGAGCGTCGTAATCCGATTCGAGCGTAGCCAGCAGGTCGCGCCGGAAACTCTCGGAGGTATCCTTGCCCTCATAATGAAGGTTAAAGTGGCTGCTTTCGCGTTGTGAGAATTCCGATTCCGCCGTCGATTCGCGCTCGGCGCGAGCCAGGTATTGGCTAACCACCGCATCGGGACGCAGGGCAAGCGCTTTCTTCCACGAGCGAATGGCATCGGGAGTATGATCGCTGGCGAATTGCACGAACCCCAGCATCGCGATAGCATCGGCCGAGTCAGGAGCAATGCTGGCAGCGTGCTGCGCATAAGGCAGCGCTTCCGAAGCATGTCCAGTGCGCATCAAAGTGGCCGCGTAGTAGATCAGCAAGGTCGAGTTATCCGGCTGGAATCGCAGCGCGGTTTCGTAATAGCGCTTAGCCTGTGGAAAGTTGCCGTGATCGGATTCATGCTTGCCCGCAAGAAAGTATGCTGTCGCCGCAAGTTCGGGATTCGACTCTTGCCCAACGCTCGACAGGGCATCGGCATCGACCTTGCCCTCCCGGATAACTTTCCCCGCAACGTCGGCTTCGTGGCTGAATATAGGCGCGGGCGGCGTGATGTCAGGCGCATTGCCCGCCGCTCCAGCGCCATGACCTGGAGCGATGCCGCCAGCCTCGATGCGCTCGACCGACGACTTGGGAATAGCGTAAGTATCCTCGCCGAGGTCGTATTCGACATGGTCTTTGGTCTCGCGGACCTGGTCAGCCCAAATCGTGCGTCCATTCTTAAGATGAATGACGTCGGCGCGAGCATTCAGCGTCGGCCAAAGCACTAGAATGAGGACGAAGGTTCGCACTGGCCCGATTCTAGCAACCGCGCCGAGCGCCAGTAAGGTGACCAAGGTGTCGGGGCGAGAGTCAGTTCCGCAGCCTAAATTGGTGCCCCTGATTTCGGGTCAGGCATCGGGATGCAAGTCTCTCAGCATCCCTCTAGAGGCTGTCTTTCAAGAAGACTTGTTTATGAAGCCAGCACCAGTTTGCGCATGTAGGACGATCGGTTTGGCATGGCTCCTCGCCGCCGCAGCCGCCTGGGCACAGGCGGCCAACCCCGATTGCCCCCAAACCGCCAGCGCTCTATACGCCCGCATCCGTTCTGTCGGCCTCGATCCGCAACGCGTCTACCATGTTCGCGATGCAGCCATCGACCGTCCCAATCTCCATCTCGACCTCGACGACGGTACGCTAGCCTTCACGGAAGACATTTGCGGGCGCATCACCGGCGCCTTTTTTGAGGGTGAAGGCGAAGTACGGCTGCGCCCGCCGAACCGCTCCGAGCGTGGATCCCTGGCCCTGTTTACCGGCATGGCGATTCTCGAAGAGCAATTCAGCTCAGGATATCTGCGCTTCAACGATGACACTGCAGCGGTCTTGCAACCTTTCCTTTCGCCAGCGCCCGACAACGCCGATTTCCTGCGGCAATGGAGCGACCCCAGCCGAACCTTCGCCGACTTTGACGCCCTCCGTCTCCTGCTCGACTTCAGTCATTTCCTTCCGATATCGGGTCGGAACGAGGGAGAAAACAATCCCGCTCGAAGGTTCCCCCCTTTGCTGCACGCGCACCTGCTCGGCAAGAAGCTAGGCGGCTTTGAAGTGTTTTGGGACGCGAGCCTCCCCGAGCCGTTGTGGGCAGGTCAGTCGCGGGCAAAAGATGACCTCCTCTTCTTCGATGTTTGGACTTCGTTCGCTCCCGTTGGGGCTCCCAGCGCAGCTTCGGGTCGCTCCGCCGACGCCGCGATCACAGCCTTCCGCATTCACGCCACCGTCACTCCTCCCACAAGGTTGCAAGCATCGACGGAGGTGAATGTCCGAGTTCACAACGGAGGCGAGAGAACGCTCCTCTTCGAGTTGTCGCGCTACTTGAAGCTGGATTTGCTGGAGGCGGCTGGCCGCCCGTTGGACTTCATCCAGAATCCGGCAATCGAAGGCACCGCATTGGAGCGCAAGGGCAACGATCTGGTGGCCGTCGTGTTTCCCTCTCCGCTCGCGCCCGGGCAGGAATTGAAACTGCGTTTCATCTATGCGGGAGAAGTTCTGTCCGAAGCCGGCAACGGATTGCTCTACGTTGGCGAGCGCGGCACGTGGTATCCGAATCTTGGTTTGAATCCCGCCCAGTTCGACATGGAATTTCACTATCCCGCGAACTGGACGCTGGTGGCGACTGGAAAACAGCTCCCTCAACCCGCCGCCGCCGACACAGAAACGAACCTGGAAGCAGCGGGCGAGAAAACTTCGCGATGGACCTCGGTGCGGCCGATTCCAGTGGCCGGTTTCAATCTGGGCAAGTATGTGCGCGCCGAAGCCAAAGCCGACAATATCCTAGTCGAAGCCTACGGCACCAAGGGAGTAGAGAAATCGTTTCCCAGGGCGCGGCAGGAAGTGATTGTGTCCCCGGCTCCTCCCGGCGTTCCTGACACGATCTCAAGGCCCTCGGTGCCCATCACGCTCACTCCGCCGCCTCCCTCGCCGGCGCACGATGCGCAGGCGGTGGCCGATAAGGCGGCAAAGGCCATCGAGAGCTTCTCCAAATGGTTCGGCCCATACCCATACAGTTCGCTGGCGCTAACCCAGATGCCGGGTAGGCTGAGCCAGGGATGGCCTGGCCTGGTGTTCCTGTCAAGCTTCGCCTTTCTCAGTCCACAAGAGCAAACCGATCTACATCTCGATCCCACGTCGCGTGAACTCGACAGCCGGGTTCTAGTCCACGAGACGGCGCATCAATGGTGGGGCGATCTGGTGCTGTGGAAAAGCTATCGCGACCAGTGGATCTCCGAAGGTCTGGCAAACTATGCATCGCTTCTGCTGCTGGAGCAACAGAACCCGGCGGAATTCCATGACGTTCTGGAAAGGTACCGCCGCGACCTCATGAGCAAAAACAAAGATGGTGAGTGGCTGCGCGACGCCGGACCGGTGACGCTAGGGCAGCGTCTGGATTCGTCGCATTTCCCCGGAGGATACGAGTCCATCAGCTACGAACGCGGCACCTGGCTATTTCACATGCTGCGATCCATGTTTCGAGATGCAACGCTGCGCGATTCCGAAACGGTATCCCGTTCCCGGAAAGGGCGCGAGAATACGCCCGCGAATCCAGACGAGCCCTTCTTCAAGGCGCTGCGTAAAATTCGCGAACGCTACGCCGGCAAAAGCATAAGCACGCTGGAACTGGTGCAAGGTTTCGAAGAGGAACTGCCGCGCCCACTTTGGTACCGGGATCGTCACAAACTGGACTGGTTCCTGGATGGTTGGATCGAAGGCACGTCGATACCGGAACTGGAAACGCGTGACATTCACATTGCGACCAAAGCCGGAGTGACCACGGTTTCAGGAGTGATCGTACAAAAGGACGCACCCGAAGATATGGTGACGGCCGTTCCCGTATACGCCACAACCGCCAGTAACGCCCTGGTTTTTCTGGGCGAAGTGCTGGCCGATGGCCCCGACACCAGCTTTCGGCTAACCGCTCCAAGCGACGCGCGCAAGATCGTATTGGATCCGAAGCAGACCATTCTCACCGCGCCGAAGTAGATGAAATCTCCAGTTTCGTATCAGGGCATCGCTTTAGCGATGCCGTAAGCTTGAAATTGAGGTGCCCCTTTAGGGGCTGTACACCGAACGCCGAGTTGTCCAGGAATCTATTGTGCCACTGAGTCAACCCTCTGTACCGTTCTGAGACGGGCCGTTGGATCGAACCTCAATTTTCAAATGCAGTCCAATCCATTCCCCGAGGTCACGCCCAACAACACCGACCTCGGTGCGGACCACAACGATTTTCGCAATCCCCGCGGCCAAGCAATTGCTGAAGCAGAATCAGCAAAGCAAATCGGAGGATGCGATGACTCTTCTGCCTCATGTTCACGCCGACGATTTATACGCAGATCTATCGCCAAACGATCGCCCTCGGCGCCGCACCATTCTTTTGGTCGAGGATGAACCTTTTGTGCGAGAGGCGACGTGCAGCATTCTGCAGCACGCGGGTTTTGAAGTCCTACCCGCTGCGGATGCGCGAGAAGCCACGAAGCTTTTCGAAGGCCGCCCGTGCGGAATTGATTTACTGATGACCGATTTGGTGCTGCCAGGGGCAACCGGCCAGCAGCTTGGCCAGGATCTGCGGATGCGCTCCCCGGCGCTTGTTGTGCTGGTGACATCCGGTTACGACAGCCCCGACTTCGATACGGAAACGCCCGGATCGCACACCTATTTTCTGGCAAAGCCATATTCCAGGAAAACGCTGCTCGAAAAAATTGAACGGATTCTTGAGGCGGGCGCGCTATCGCGGCCGGCAACCCAAGCGGGATAGACCCGTTTGGCTGTGATGTCCCCTGTGGTTGTTCCCTTGTGTTCCCCCGTGTCCTCGGCGTTATGAATTTGAGCGCAGTATAGTTTCAGCCCGCCAGTAACCCCTCCAGACGGTTATAATCCAACGTCCCACAGATGGACTCCCAGTTTGAGCTCCAAAGGAGCAAGAATGAAATTCGAGGGCCGAGTCGCGCTGGTTACAGGAGCATCGCAAGGCATAGGACATGCCTGCGCCCTGGCCCTGGCCCGGCAGGGAGCAAGCGTAGCAGTAGCGGCGCGCAGCCAGCAGAAACTAGACGAACTGGTAGCCGAGATCACAGCCAAGGGAGGCAAAGCGTCGTCGTTCTTGATCGACGTTGCCGACGAAGAGCAAGTAAAGTCCGGAATCAAATCGGCGCTCGCTCAATTCGGCAAGATCGACATCCTGGTGAATAACGCCGGCATCACCCGCGATCAGTTGGTAATGCGCATGAAGCGCGCCGACTGGGACGCCGTGCTCCATACCAATCTGACGTCCGCCTACCTGTGCATCCAGCAGGTGATCGGTTCGATGCTCAAGCAGCGTTGGGGAAGGATCATCAACATCACCAGCGTCTTCGGCCAGACCGGTCAGGCAGGCCAGGCAAACTACGCCGCATCGAAAGCCGGTCTGATCGGGTTGACCATGGCGATGGCACGCGAAGTGGCGTCGCGCAATATCACCTGCAACGCCGTCGCTCCGGGCTTCATTGAAACCAGCATGACGTCAGTCCTGAGTGAAGAATTCAGACAGAACGCGGTAAAGCAAATCCCGCTCGGCCGCGTGGGCCAGCCCGAGGACATCGCGAACGCGGTTTGTTTTCTGGCATCCGAGGAGGCCTCTTACATCACCGGTCATGTGCTCAACGTAAATGGCGGGATGTTGATGGGGTAGGGAATCCAAGTTACAAAATTACCAACTTACAAATTACCCAATGTTCTTCGATTGACTTCCCCCTCGTTTCGCGGCAAACTCCCCTCTGAGCCTGCTTTTCCCCGCACAGTTGCAGGCTGCCGGAACAAAATATGTTCCCGCAACCTATGTCGAGGTCCGAGTTTCGCCCAGAGGTTTCGTCTCCTGACCCGGCCCAGACCCTTGAGCAGCACCTCCGCGCCGGTCTTCCCCTTGACCTGGCGCTCGATTTGGTTCTGAACGACCTCGTAGCCCGTGCCGCCCAAGCCACTCATGCCAGCGCCGCCGCGCTTGCCCTCGTCCGCGGAGACGAAATGGTCTGCCGCGCCGCCACCGGATACCTCGCCCCCGATCTCGGCATCCCGATCAACACCCGCGACGGTCTCTCCGGCGCCTGTCTCGAAACCCGTCAACCTCAGCTTTCCGTCGATACCGAGTTCGACCCGCGCGTCGATCCCGCCATCTCCCGCCACCTCGGTATCCGCTCCATCCTCATCGTGCCTGTCTTCGACAGCTACGACAACAAAGGCGAGAAGATCACGAGTTTCACTGGAATTCTCGAAGTCTTCTCCACCTCTCCCGCCGCCTTCTCCAGCTCCGAGCAAAAGCTGCTCGAAGGTTTTGCCGAGGAGTGCGCCCGCATTCGCCAATCCGCCATCGAGCTCACGCAGCGCAGGCCCGCTGCCACGGTCATCGCGCCCGAGCCTGCTGCGCCCATTGTCATTTCATCCGCGGTTGCGCCAGCCAGCCCGTTGCCGGTTCGCCGCTCTCCCTCCGAAGCCTGGACGCTTATCCTCGGATCTCTAGCCATTCTCGCCGCTATCGCCGTCAGCTTTCTGATCGGCTCCCGCATCGGATGGTTGCGCCCGGCCCCGTCGCGCACAGCGATCACCCAACCCGTTCCGCAAGAGACAATCGCTCCGGCCAACCCTAACTCTGCAGCCCGCCCGGCAAATCACCAGTCATCAGCGGCGGCGGAAAAACCATCCCGGCCATCAACTCCGCCTCCCGCCCCCGACGAGTTAGTCGTCTCCGAAAAAGGCAAAGTCATTTACCGGATGAAGCCCGCTCCACCCAAGCCCAATGGCGATTCCATCGTGGCAGCATCCTCGACCACAAAAATCACCAATGCCCAAAGCGTCTGGCTTGCGCCCGCGCAAGCTGAAGCCCACCTCCTCAGCCGCACAGAGCCCCAGTATCCTCCGGACGCCCTGGCCGCTCACCGCTCCGGCAACGTAGTCCTGGAAGTTCAGGTAGCCGAAGACGGTTCGGTTTCCAGCATCCGCACCCTCAGCGGAGACCCGACCCTCGCCGCTGCTGCCAGCGAAGCCGTCCGCAACTGGCGCTACGAGCCCTACCGCCAAAACGATCACCCCGCTCAGTTCCAGACGGATGTAACCCTGAGCTTCACTCTTCCGAACTAATCGAGTGATCCCAGTCACTGACATCGGCTCGCCAAAAGGTGTGTGGTTGAATGGAGAACTCACCATGCCTCGCACCATCATCGAACCCTTCCGCATCAAGAGCGTCGAGCCCATTCACTGGACCACGCGCGCGCAGCGCGAGCAGTTCCTTCGCGCGGCGTTTTACAATCTCTTCCTTCTGCCTGCCGACGATGTCCTAATCGATCTCCTCACCGATTCTGGCACCGGCGCCATGTCCACGCATCAGTGGGCAGCCATGATGGAAGGCGATGAAAGTTACGCCGGCAGCCGCAGCTTCGAGCAGTTCCGTGGCTCGGTGCAGGATATCTTTGGCTACAAACACGTCATCCCCACTCACCAGGGCCGAGCCGCCGAGCGCATCCTGTTCAGCGTGATGTGCAAGAAAGGCGACATCGTCCCCAACAACACGCACTTCGATACCACGCGAGCGAACGTAGAATTCGTAGGCGCCGAAGCCGTCGACTTGGTCATCCCCCAGGGCCGTCAGCCCAGCCTGAAGCATCCTTTCAAAGGCAACATGGACGTTGCGGCGCTAGAAGCTCTGATTCAAAACGCTGGCTCGAAGCACGCTCGCGTGCCTCTGGTCATGCTGACCGTAACTAACAATTCGGGCGGCGGACAGCCTGTGTCGATGGAGAATGTCAAAGCCGTGAGCGCCGTCTGCCGCAAGCATCGGATCCCGCTCTACTTCGACGCCTGCCGTTTTGCGGAGAACTCGTATTTCATCAAAATCCGCGAGAAGGGTTACGCCGACAAATCGCCGAAGGAAATCGCGCAGGAAATGTTCAGCTACGGGGACGGTTGCACCATGTCGGCCAAAAAAGACGGCATGGCGAACATTGGAGGATTTCTCTGTACCAACAATGACGCGCTCGCTGAGCAGGAAAAGAACCTGCTGATTCTCACCGAGGGTTACACGACCTACGGAGGGCTTGCTGGACGCGATCTCGAAGCCATCGCCGTCGGTGTGCAAGAGGCGTTGCATCAGGATTACCTTGAATACCGCATCGCCTCGACTGCCTATCTGGGCAACCACATCGCCGAGCAAGGAGTTCCCATCGTGCAACCTCCGGGCGGACACGCGGTCTACATCGATGCGCGAGCTTTTCTGCCGCATATTGCGCCCGATCATTTTCCCGCGGTCGCGCTGGCCAATGAAATTTATCTCGAAGGCGGAATCCGCTCGGTTGAGATCGGCACTTTGATGTTCGGAGCTGCGGCCAAGATGGACCTGGTTCGTCTGGCGATTCCGCGCCGCGTCTACACCCAAAGCCACATCGACTACGCGGTCGAAGTCATCCTCGAAGTCTGGAAGAAGCGGGAGCAGATTCAAGGCATGAAGCTCACTTACGAAGCGCCATTTTTGCGCCACTTCACGGCGAGGCTAGAACAAGAGCCAATCGCGGCGACTGCTCGTTAGGGCTGATTGTTTACTGGTTGGTATCGGAGAGCCTCCCTGGGCGATCTTTTAGAATCAATAACTTACGGTCGATTTTTTGCCAAATCTTTGATAAATAAGGGGTTATGTAGAGTCGGGTCGGGCGGAATCTTGTCAATAGGGAGAAATTACACGAATTGGGCTAAGTGATTGCAATTGTGGGCGTTATTTTGGCACTAATTTACTTGACAAACCATGGTTAGTGTGCTACCTTACGAATCATGGACAAGCCAAAGACACTCCAACAGGCAATTCGGTACTACTCGGATGAGCAGGTCTGCATTGACACGGTAGCTCGCCTGCGCTGGGCAAATGGTCCTGAGTGTCCAGCTTGCGGCCACAAAGATCACTACTACCTTGCCACGCAAAGACGCTGGAAGTGCAAAGAGTGCTACAAGCAGTTCACCGTGAAGCTAGGCACCATTTTCGAGGATTCGCCGATCACGTTGGACAAATGGATTACCGCACTTTGGATGCTGGTCAATTGTAAGAATGGCGTCAGCTCCTATGAGGTCGCCAAGGCTATCGGCATTACCCAGAAGTCGGCATGGTTCGTGCTGCATCGTCTCCGCTTCGCACTGCAAACCGGAAGCATTGTTAAGCTGGGCGGCGGTAGCGCTCCGGTCGAAGTGGATGAAACCTTCGTCGGCGGGAAGGCGAGAAACATGCACAAATCGCGCCGTCTCCGCATGAAGGTGCGAGAGAACAACTGGGCGAAAACCGTAGTCATGGGAATGTTGGAACGGGGCGGGAAAGTGAAAACCGCAGTCATTCCCGAACGCAACAAAAAGATGGTTGATAAGATCGTGCGGGAAAATGTTGCCACAGGCGCGATAGTCCACACCGATGAATTCAACGGTTACATGGATTTATCGAACGAATTTACTCACAAGGTCATCAATCACCTTGAGCACTACGTTGACGGTAAGGTGCATACTCAGGGTATCGAAAACTTCTGGTCGCTGTTAAAGCGCGGATTGAGCGGTACGTACGTGGCCGTCGAGCCGTTTCACCTATTCCGCTACGTGGACGAACAGGCTTGGCGCTACAATCACCGCAAAGACGAAGTAGGGAATAAGTTAGACGACGGCCAGCGTTTCGAGTTAGCTTTATCGCAGATCGCGGGGAAGCGGTTGACCTTTGCGGAGGTGACTGGCAAGGTGGGAGAAAGCCCGTTCTAACTCTTTGCGCGGGAAGCGCGGCCCGAAGCGGAAGCTGGTTTCCGTCGCTGTTTCCGCGCTTGCTTCTCAGAATCGAGATGAGCCTTAAGCGCGGAGTGCGGCACAGACAAAACTTTTCTCAAAGCACTTTCAAAATTCGCGTACTCATCGGGTTGATCGCTCTTGTTTGCTTGGCGGCTCACTAGCGTATGCCCGTCCTACCGGCAACAGATTAGCACGTTGCCGGAAAAGACGGAAGTGTGCGCAAATCAATCTTACGGAATTCTAAGCTCAATGGGTGCGTTGAATCTGTCGGTGAATGTCTTGAGTGCATCGTCGCCGAGATGCTTAAGTGGCCACTTAACGGGAAACCCGTCGTTAGGACAGAAACGGGACACCGCTGTATTCCAGTATGCATCAGGCTTAAGAACGGGCAACGGCTGCCATCTGAGGCGTACATCCTTCCACCTAACCCCAAGAAGTTGAAGAACCAAGTGTCCCACTACATAAGTGAAAATGAAGAACTCAAGCCCAAAAAGCGGGCCGGGGCCCGGTACCAGAAGGCCAGAGATAAATCTTCCCCCATAGCGTCGTTTGCCATAAAAAGAAGAAATCCACATTTGAGCAGTCGGGGGGGCCGAGCGAGATTTTCTGATGTTTTCCCGAGCAGCGGTCGAAAAAAACAATTCGTCGTTATCACCCTGGGTAACGCAATCCGCGACAACGGCTTTCATAAAGGTAAAGGCGGAAAGAAGCTCCGACCCGCTAGGAAGGATTGACAGCTCCGATCCGTGAATTATGGCATCTGCAAACCCTTTGCTTATTTCGTTAGTAATGTCGCTCATCCAAGTGTTGTTGCACTCAGCGCAAACGACCGGGAGCTTCAGATTGAGGTTTTTTCTCGCAAACACTCGGAATGGGTCTTTAGGTGAAAGCCTGGTCTGGACTGCAAACTTCTTGCTTGGCAGTCTTCTATTCAGCCAGTCGTCCCATATATGTTCTCCGCCGTGCTCAACTGCATCTGCGGGGCAGAAAGCACACGTCCTAGCCATTCCAACAGGTTAGCACGATTTGGTTAGCTAAGTAAATTAGTGCCGTTATTTTGTCGGGGAAAATGTCCGATGCACGGGGTGGAAATGAGATAATAGAGTTAGGTAGAGAAAAAATCAGCGCGGCCTTTGGGCCGCGCTTTTTTTGGGTGTCAGGTTTGGCCTCAGATGTTGGTTTTCGTGGAATCTTGGGCCTAACAATTTGCTGAAAAACTCGATTACGCGCCGCAGTCGCTCCCTCGGCGGCTAAAGCCGCACCCTCTCAAAACAAGATCAAAAACAAGATCAAAATCCAAATTCAAATTCAAGAGCCTAGCTCGACGCTGCGGTGGAATCCCACCCCTTCGGCTTCGCTCAGGGCAGGCTCTAACGTCGCAAAAGGCGCGACGTTAGGATGGGGACCCATCGTCCATCTAAGGTCGCACCCGAAAAACAAAAACAAAATCAAAATCAAAATCAAAATCAAAATCAAAAGCCTAGATGGACGCTTCGGTGGCCCAGACGGGGCAAGCCCCGTCTCTACACGGGTTTCAAAGCAAGATCAAAACCTGAGTTTTTCAGCAGTCTGTTTAAGGCAAGGAGTGGGGGAATCATGGTTATGTTGAAATATCCGGTGGATATGCGGCGGTGTCAGCATATTAAGACTAATGGGACGCAGTGTGGATCGCCGGCGATGCGGGAGGGAAAATTCTGTTATCACCATCAGGAGTGTCGTGCGGAGCGGGTTACGGTTAAGGGTGCCGATGGGAAGACGAGCGAGATTCTGGTGCCAGTGTTCGAGGATGCGCACTCGATCCAGACGATGGTGCGGCAGGTGGTGATACTGATGCTGGAGGACAGGATCGACGACAAGAAAGCGGGGCGGGTGCTGTATGGGCTGCAGATTGCGGGGTCGAATTTGAAACATATGGAGGCGGAGAAGCCGCGTGCGGAGCAGGTTGTGGTGGATGCGGCGAAAGTGGCGGAGACCCCGCTGGGGATGACTCCGTGGTCGCGGAACGACAGGGGGCACGAACTGGAGGATATGGAGGTTGGGTTCCAAGGGGAGATGGCGGCGAGACTGAAGCGGGAGGTGATTGCGGTTCGGGAGCGGTTTGGAAGGCATAAAAGGGAAGCGCGGAAGCTGGTACGGGAGATGAAAGGATATCTGGAGAGTAAGCCAGAACTGAGTCACGAAGAGCTGCAGAGAAATATGTCGATCATGGCGCTCCACATAGAGGAGAGTTTGGGGTGAGGGGTGGGAGGGGGCGGGGCGGCGTATTGGTTTGAACTCGAGCTTGCGGGCCGGGTGGGCGAGACTTTACATTTCGGACACGGACGGGTATCCGATTGGTGGATTGGAACGCAAGGGTGGGGCAGCGGTCAAAGGCCGCTGCGCGCTTCCTGGACACGGTGTAAAATCGAGGGTCGCGAACCTCCGCGCCAACATCGAATAGTTTAGTCCCCGGAAAGGATCTCCTATGGCAACCATGGAAGCGCCACCTCGCCTGCAAATTCGCCTTCACCAAACTCCATTCAAAAATGAATCATTCGTAGATTTCAGCAAAGAAGACAACGTGCGCAAAATGCGCGCCGCCATCGAGAAAGTGCGCGGCCAGCTCGGCCGCGAGTACGACCTGATTATTGGAGGCAAGCGCTCGAAGACCTCCGACAAGATTCGTTCCCTCAATCCCGCGAAACCCTCGGAAGTTGTCGGGGTTCACCAGAAAGCCGGCAAAGAGCACGTCGAGCCCGCGGTTCAGGCCGCCATTAAGGCTTTCGGCCATTGGAGCCACACGTCGGTCGAAGAGCGCGCCTCGCTTCTGTTTCACGTCGCCGATGTGATGCGCGAGCGCAAGCTGGAATATATGGCTTGGCTGGTGTTTGAAGTTTCGAAGAACTGGTTCGAAGCCGATGCCGATGTCTCCGAGACCATCGACTTCTGCGAGTTCTACGCGCGCGAGGCTCTGCGCTTCGCCAAAGCCGAGCCGCCGGTGCAACTGCCGGGAGAGCGCGACACGCTGATGTACATTCCGCTCGGCGTGGGCGCGGTGATTCCGCCCTGGAACTTCGCGAGCGCCATCATGGCGGGTATGACCGTGGCTTCGATCGTCAGCGGAAATACCGTGGTCCTCAAGCCTTCGAGCGATTCGCCTACGATTGCGGCAAAGTTTGTTGAACTGCTGGAAGAATGCGGCATGCCTGAAGGGGTGGTGAATCTTTGTCCCGGAGGCGGCGTCAGCTTTGGCGATGCGCTGGTGGCGCATCCCAAGGTTCGTTACATCGCCTTCACCGGCTCGCGCGAGGTGGGATTGCACATCAACCAGACGGCGGCGCAACAGCAGCCGGGCCAGGTGTGGATCAAACGCACGGTGCTCGAAATGGGCGGCAAAGATGCGATCGTCGTCGATGCCGACGCCGACATCGACTCGGCCGTGGAAGGCGTAGCCAGTGCGGCTTTCGGCTTCCAGGGGCAGAAGTGTTCGGCCTGTTCGCGGGCCATCATCGACGAACGGATTTACGACAAGTTTCTGGAGAAACTGAAAGCGCGGGTGGAGCGCATTACCGTGGGCGATCCCACGCTGAACCCGAACATGGCGGCGGTCATCAACGAAGGTTCGATGAATGACATCCTCCGCTACATCGAGATCGGCAAAAAAGATGGACGGCTGATCACCGGCGGGGCGCGTGATACGAGCGCCGGCGAAGGATATTTTATTCAACCCACGGTCATTGCCGACATCCCGGCGAAGTCGACGCTTGAGCAGGAAGAGATTTTTGGTCCGGTGCTGGTGGTGATCAAGTCGCGCAACTTCGACCACGCGCTGGAAATCGCGAATGACACGGAGTTCGGACTGACCGGCGCGGTTTATTCCAGTTCACGCGAGAAACTCGACCGCGCGGTGCGCGAGTTTCACGTCGGCAACCTCTACCTGAACCGCAAGTGCACGGGAGCGATGGTCGGCGCGCATCCGTTCGGCGGCTTCAATATGTCGGGCACCGATTCGAAGGCAGGCGGACCGGACTATCTCTTGCTGTTCACGCAGGCGAAAAGCGTGGGCGAGAAGATCTAAGACGCGAGGTCAGGGGACAGACGGCTGTCCTCGCCCTGCGGCGAGCGGGGATGGCTGTCGCTCCACAACAATTCACTTCACGCTTCCGGACAAATACATTTCTGCCACGTGGTTTGCGAAAATGTGGGGCTTCGCGTCGGCAAGATTCGTCAGCACGACCACGGTCAGCTTGTCGTCGAGATAGCGGGAAATACCGGTTTCAAAGCCCTGCCATGCGCCTTCGTGCTCGACCACACGATGTCCGTTCCGTTTCCCGATTTCCCAACCGAAGCCGTAGTGGCCGGAATTTGGCTGCCCGTTATTGAGCTTGGCGACGGTCCAGATTTGCTCCAGACTGGATCGCGGCAGAAGCTTCTCGGTGTAGAGCGCCGCATCCCACTTGGCGAGATCGTCGATGGAGAAATACAAACTTCCGTCCGCAGTGGTGTTCACGGTGGGAGCAACCCACTCTTGATTTTTCAGCTCACCTTTCGCCAAGCGATATCCAGCGGCGCGGTTCGGCACGATGTCGGCTTCACTGATGATGCGAGCGGTGTTCATGCCGAGAGGACGGAAAATTCGCTCTTGTAGAAAATCTCCGTAGAACTTACCCGTGACTTTGTGAATCACGATGCCAAGAGTCAGATAGCCGAGGTTGCTGTAGCTCCAACTGGTGCCGGGCGGGAAGGCCAGCGGAATGGCTTCGACAATTTTGAGTTCTTCCGCCTCGGTGTAGTCTCGGCGCATGTCAAAGCTCTTGGGATAGTCGGTAAAGCCAGCAGTATGACTTAGCAATTCGCGAATCGTAACCTGCGTCCAGGTCGGGGGAGCGTCGGCGAAATACTTGGTGAGCGGATCATCCAAACCGATTTTGCCTTCCGCGACCAGCATCATGACCGCAGTTGCGGTAAACTGCTTGCCCACGGAACCGGATTGAAAGATGGTTTCGGGCTTGACTGGAACCTGCAGCTCGACGTTCGCCAAGCCGTATCCCTGGGCACGGATCACTTGGCCGCCGCGCGAGACCAGCAGGGCGAGTCCCGGAATGTGTTGCTTCGCCATTTCGGCATGGATGTAGTCATCGACCGGGTCACTTTGATCCGCAGCCGATGCCAGAGCTGCGGAGCAGATAAGCATCGAAGCGATGAAGGCGTATTGCCACTGCCAGAGCCGAAAGCGAAGGTTCATGGTTTCAGCATATGTTATAGTTCCCGGCCATGATGACAAAGCGTGCATTTCTCATTTGTTGTCTCTGGTGCTGTCTCTGGGCGTCTCAAGTAATCGTTTCCGTTGCCTTTGCCCAGGACGTCCATCGCCAGATTGTTATCGAGGACGAACGCGAACCTGCGCCTCGCTTTCATGCCAAGACCCTCGGGGGCGAGCAGTTCAGCAACGATTCGATCAAAGGGAAAGTAGTCCTGTTTCAGTTCTGGACCACGTGGTGCCAGTACTGCAAGAGCGAGGAATCGCTAGTGAATGACCTGACCACGGAATTTGCCGACCAAGGACTGGTCGTCCTCGCGGTTGACGTAGGCGAGTCCAAGAAAGTGGTGCAGCAATATTTGAAAGAGCACCCCCGCAAGTGCCGCATCGTCATGACCGGAGACACAAATCTGGCGGCCATGTACGCCGCCACCAGGTATCCCATCTACGTTATTGTCGATCGCGATGGCAAGATTGTGGATACGCAACACGGAGCGGGTGGCGAAGGGCGCTTGCGGCGGTCGCTGGCGCGCGCCGGTCTGCAGTCCAAAGACAAGGACAACGAATAGCTCGCGAGCCGCTCGACGCGAAAAGGACGCGACAATATAGAGATGCAAAAGGCCGCCCTGCGGGGCGGCCTTGTATCGTTACAGCGAAAACGGTTTAGTTAATTGGTGCCGGAGTCTGCGGAGCTTGCGGCGGCACAGCGGCGGCGGCGGTAGCGGCCGCGGCTTCGTTCAGGATGCGGTGGTGAATGGTGAAGAGTGCCAGCTCGAGCCGGTCCGAAACGCCGATCTTGTCGTAGACGTTGCGCAGATAGTTCTTGATCACCTGCTCGGTCGTTCCCAACTGGGTGGCGATTTCCTTATTTTTGTATCCCTGCACAATCAGGGCCACGATGCGCAGTTCCTTGGCCGTCAAACGGTCGCGGACGCGCAGCCCGACCATATCGTTTTCGGTCAACTCGCTCGGCACCGCCATGTCCTGTACCCAGCTTTCGCCCCGCGCGATTTTGCGCACACAGTCGACCAGCGCCGGGCTGGTGACATTGCGATAAACCACACCATGGGCGCCGGCGGCCATGTAGCGCTGCGCGCTCTCGCCGGTGTCGGCAAGGACGACGACCCGCGTCTTGTTTTTGTTGGCGGCGGAGAGCACAGGGTTGAAGTCGGAGTGAAACCCTCCGGCAATGATCAGGACGGCGGCGCGAAATTTATCGAGCGCCATGAACATCTGCTCGGCAGTTTGGGCTTGCGCCACGATTCGCATTTCGTCTTCTACGGCAAGAACTTTGGCGATGCCCGCTCGGAAAATCGCCTGATTGTCGGCCAGAATAAGTTTCAGCATTGAATGGCTCCCAGTTCGATCGCTCCCAGTTAGGTCGCTTTCAGTTAACTATTGCGCACGAATTCGTAAGAATCGATTACGCAAGCGACGCCCCGGTTGTCTCCGGAGGCGGCGCCGGCGTGGGGCTCGTCGGTCCGCACCACGCGGCCGCGGCACTGAATGACAACATTATCCTTGCCGCCGGTGACCTCCGGTGGCAGGGTGATTTCAAACTCTACCGGCGAGCCGACCTCCAGCGATGCATCGGCGCGAATGTAAACACCTGCCGCACTCAGATCTCCGGTCATGCCGCTGGTCTCTATCGCGGTATCTTCCTTATGAATCTTGATCGGCAAATGCAGCGGAAACCTTTTCCCGGTGCGCGCTTCGCTCACGATTCCTCCTCGGGCTGCGGCTCTACGCCTTGGTCGATTACGGGAAACCAAGGCAGATAACCGAGCCGGACAACCACAAAATCCCAACCAAACCCAAACGAGCAGCTAACGGGGTTATATCACACCGAATACTCCAGCAAAAGAATAGAACACTCGCGGGGTTACTGAGGTAATAACGGGTAAAACCAGCCCTTCCGCATGTCTCGCCGGCGATTTACGGCAGAACTCGGCAATTTGGCGGTAGAAAGGCAGCCGATAGCAGGATCTTTGCCCCTAGTGGCTCAACAGTTATTCTTCATCCCGGCCAGGAGTCGACGAGACAAAATGCGTGGGCTTTTCGCGGCAAGAAAAAAGGCGGGGCCGAAGCCCCGCCTGCTGGTTCAGTTCCTGGTTACTATTTGCCAGTTCCGGACAGCGATACCTGCTGTGTGGTGGGGCTAGCGTTGTCGGTGAAGGTCACGGCACCGGTGTAGGCTTGCTTTTCGGTCGGACTGAAGGTGACTTCAATCTCGCACGTAGCGCCCGCTGCCACCGTGCCACCGTTCACGCAAGGGGTTACCTTCTTGGTCTGTTTGACCGTCTTGAGCGCGAAGGGTGCGCTGGTGGCGATGGTGGTGATGTTCAGCGTCTCGTTTCCAGTGTTGGTAAGAATGACCTTCTTGGCCGCGCTGGTTGTACCCACGTCTTTTTTGCCGAAGTTGATCGACGTTGGGTTCAGGCTGACCACCGGTCCGCCGCCGCCGCCGCTTCCGACTAGTGCGTTGATCAAGCCAGCTTCGTTGGGACTGCCCCATCCGCTGTCCAAATCGTAGCCGACTTCGGCTGGAAAGCCGTTATTGCCGCTGGTGATGTCGTGGAAAGCGGCAGCATAGCCTCCCGACAGACCCAACGGATAAATGGCTGGATTAATGAAGCCGGGCGCCGGTTTGCCGTTCGAAACCGCCTGTTCATTGGCCAGAGCCAGGTAGCCGGCCCACATGGGCGCGGCAAAACTGGTCCCGCCGTATTCATTGGCGGAGCATCCGCTTACGCCAGTTTGATCGGCGCAGACGTAAAAGGTCCAATTCGCGTTTCCTGTGACGTCTGGGCCGTTCCGATACTTCGTGGAGCCCTCGTTCTTTGAGGTGATCACACCGGACAGTTGCTGCCAAGTGGGGATCGGAATATCGTCCGGGGAAATGCCGCCGCCGGTGTCAATCCAACCGGTTTCCGAGGCCCAGTCGCCGCCGGCTCCGGTGGTGGTCAAGTCCGTGCCGCCGACGGCAATGATATTCGCGTCCTCAGACGGGTACGGGTAGTTGTTTTCGGTCCAATGTTTGCTGTCGCCGGCCGCCACAAAGATGCTCTGGCCTTGTGCCGCCATCTGCTCGTAGTACGGGTCGTCGGTCGAGGGATCGGCCGGCGTCCAGCCCCACGAAACGCTGATTTGCAGACTCAAGGGAGCAGCCTTATCCGTGACCATCGCACTGTAACAGTCGGTTTCGCTGAAGGTGCTATCGTTGCCGCACACGTACATATAGAGCATGGTCAGGCCGGGCGCCATGCCCATCGCCTGAGTCATGTCAATGGTTTGTTCGGTATCGTCGCAGCCATCGGCAGCTAGGCAGGAGGTGCTGTATCCGCCGGTGGAAATCAGAGTGGGAGTGAAAGGTTGGGTTTGTTTCGCGCCCTGATAATAGGTCTTCAGGTCCGCCAAATCGGTGCCTGCAAGCTCGAACAGGGCAAGGTTCTGGCCCGACCCGGTGAGAGCTGTTCCTTCGTAGTAGGCCGCCCGCATGTCGCTGCCGCAGAAGGATGCGCTAGGACAGGAGCCGGTGGTCGCTTGAGAAATCTGGCGCCTTACCTGGGGATCTATACGAGAGAGCGCGGGACGCGGGATCGAATAGTTGTCCAAACCCGAAATGTGCCAGAGCTGGAACGGCAGGTCGACAGTGGGCTCGCGGTCAGGAGAAAAGAAGGTGCGGTCTTCCGTGGGGTGCTGATAGAGCGCCATGGTTATGTTGAAAGCTTTGTTGATGTTCGCGACCGGGGCGGTGAATTGTACGTCCCGAGATTCGAAAGAGCCGCCAACGATCTTAAAGCCGCTCGCCTTGGCAAAAGCGATCAGAGCCTCATAGTCTTCCCGGCTAGCTCCGAACCTCTCGGCAAACTGCTTCGGGGTGACGTACTGCTTGTAGGAGGGGCTGGAAGGATCGTAGAGCTCTTGCAGGAAATTTTCCAACTCTGGCTGGTGTCGCAATGCCAGAACTACGTCGAAGTGCATGGTTTGCGTTGCGGGGAGTTGCCCAACTAATTTTGCTTCCCCAGTGGAAACCGCCTCACGCACATGATGTGTTAACAGGGTCTGCGAGGCTGCCTGGCAAACGATATTCATGGCCGCCACCGTTGCGACGAGCACGAGCAGGGACACACTTAATTTTCGAATCACGATTTCTCCTTAGCGAATTACATCCTGGAAGATCCTTATGGTCGTAGCATCTCGACAGATCCTCCACACTGGATTCCGCGACATGCCTGATTGAACAGCGAAGACCCTCGCTTGGGGCGGTGAGGGAACCGATCGGCTGGAGTATAACTCGTTTCGCTGAACAGCGACGTACAAAAATTTGTAAATTGTGCGTCGGAAGTGCAAGAGTGCAGATTCGTGCACATTTGTGGGAGAAATATGCTCTCGCCAGGTGCGGAGCGGGTTGCGTGCACGCTTTTAACAACTCACGCGGTGGGCGTCTGCGGGTTCGGTTGCACAATCAGATTGTGACGCCGCAGCACGCGGCGCCGCGACGATTCCTGAAGCGGCGCACTCGCGGCCAGGGCGCAAAGTACATAAAACAACGCGGCGTTCGCCGGAATCTGCAGATTGAAATCCAAGAAGCTATGCACCAGGATTCCCACGCAACCGAGCAACGCCGCCGCGGTCAGCGCGCCGCTCGCCGTCTCGGTCCAATTCTTAAGTTTGGCCGCGCCCCGGCGGAAGACCAACACCAGAAACCAGACCGCAATGGAGAATCCGGCGAGGCCGGTCTCGACCAGCAACTGCAGATAATCATTGTGTGCCTGGTTGACAAAGAACAGAGTGTAGAAACTGCGAAATTCCGGGTAGACGATGGGAAAGGCTCCGAGTCCCCAACCCAGCAATGGCCTCCTGGCAAACATGCGCAAGCAGTCGCGATCGATGCCGAGGCGAACGCCGCCATTGATTTCCTCACGAGCTTCGGAATGAATGCTGGCCAGGCGCTGCGTGAGTTCGTTGCCGCCGATCCAGACCAGGAAAACTATGATCGTTGCCAGAAACGCCCCCAGCAGGAGGGGTTGCTTCCAACTGCCCTCGCGGCGGCGAAGCAGGAGCACGGCCAACACCACCATCTGGGCGACGAAAGCGGCCATGCCTCCGCGGGACCCGGAAAGAAAAATGCTTCCTGCCATGAGCGCGGCGATTCCGGCGGCAGCGAGTTTGCGGTTCCCGCTGGTGAAATGAGTCGCCGCCAGCACCAACGGGAAAGGCAAGAGCATCTCCATCAAGCCGGCATAATGATTGTGATTGACGTACGGTCCGTAAATCGAGCCGCCCTGTTCCAAACCCCAGATCCAGTAGAGCTTTCCATTGGGACTCAAACCCTGCAGCACGGCAAACGATGCCACCACCGCGCCGTAACCGCTGAACAACTTGGCCATCCACTCAAACTGAGAGTAGCGACGCAGAGTCTGGGTTACGACGAACACGATCATGCCGTAAGCGGCGTAGAGCAGCAAGTGAGAGTGAGTCACCTGACGGTACGCGGTGATTCCCAGCGCCCACTGCAGCAGCGCGAGCGCAAAAAAAGCAGCCATCGGGAGGTAGAGAGGGTGATCGGAAACGCTGAGTTCACGCCGGATCCACTGGCGGAGCGCCCAAACGGCCAGCAGCACCGCGGCACACGCTTCCAGGGCAAAAATAGACCAGGGCTCGACCGCTCCGAAGGCCAGTGGGCCCAGCAAGAGCACGGCCGAGGCGCCCGCCAGCAGCGAATTGTTGGTCAACCCCGGTTGCGATACTTTAGCGACCGGCGCGGGTTCGGGCTGCGTTGCCAGGGCGGAACTCACGGGTTGTCCTTGGAATGGGAATGATTCGGGGAATTGTCAGATGCATCGTCGGAGGCGGTGGGAGAAAGTTCAAAATCGTCAAGCCAAAGCTTGCCGCGAATCGGAGAACCAGCAGGGAAGCGTTCAATCGCCAGCCGCAGCAGCGTGGTGGAACCCGGGATAGTAACTTGGGAATGAAGTTCCTTCCAGAAGTCGGCATCGTTGAGGGGAGCGCTGGCAAAGACCGGATTGCCCGTGTAAGCGTCGCGCAGAACGATTTCTGGCCCGCCCGCGCCTTCAAATTCCGCCGACTTGTAGTAGGCGGAGAAGTCGTAAGAGGTTGCGCCGCGCACGGGAATCAGCTCTGAAATCCCGGCGTCACTGATTCCGGGACCTTCGAAGGTCAAAAACAGAGAGCGATGACCCTGGTGGAAGTCGCTCGGATCAAGGATGGGTTTGACACCGGTTCGATCGACGTAAGTCCAGTCGAAGCCACCGTTCAAAATATCGAGGCTAAAATCGCCGTTCACCACCAGGTTGTCCTCGTTGGGCAAGTAGGCGGACAGGCCAAGAACGTCGGCGCTCTGCTCCCATGCGGTCATGGCGGCATCGGGTCGATGCGCGGCGATGAGAAAATTCACGTACTCGAACAAAAAACGGTTTCCGAATTTCTCGTGCAGATGGGTGAGGCGTTCCCAGGTTTTAATCGTGCCGTCGATATCCTTTTGATTCATCAGGAAATGAAGAAAGGCGATGAGGGAATCGCCACGGGCCGGCACGACATCGCGCAGCAGCGCGTCCGGATCGGGACGCACCCGCCAGCAGGCGAGCAAAGAGGCGTTCACCAGGGAAAGATCGTTCTCGATGACGACGCGGAACTCGCGCAGGGCGCGGTCGATCTCGCCGTCAACCAGAAAAAAATTAGCTGCTTCCCATGCGACATCGGGCGCGGTGGGCTCCGCTTGGAGGGCGCGATCGAGCGCCGTGCGCTGATCGGTGGTGTCGCCGGTGACCTGATAAGCGGCAGCCAAATCGAACCAATAGCGGGCATCGTGGGGATTGAGCGCGACCGCTCCGCGAAAGCTGGCGATGGCGGCCTGCGGGTCGCCGCTCACAAACGCAAGGTAACGTCCCAGCCGATGGCGGTAGTCGGCATTGCCCGGCGAGAGCCACACCGCCCGTTCCAATTGCGGCAACTCCGGACGCGCGGCGAAGACGCTGGCGGCAAACTCTTTGCCCGCCAGAAGAAGGTAGACACACAGCAGCAACACGACGCCAGTGGCAAACTGCCAACGTTGCCTGGTTGAAAGCGAAGTGGCCATGATCCCGTTACCCGTCGGCTCTGTGAACCGACAGGAAGCATATTCTCCTAAGCGCAAATGCTCGATGATGGTACAGCAATCGCGTGCGCCGCGAAACACACCCCCTCAAACCGCCTTCGGTTCCGCATCGTCGCTGTCGGGGGGTAGATCTTCGTGATAGTACTGACCATATTTTCCCTGATACTCGTAGTAATAGTAGTAATCGGGGGAAGTGAGATCGACGGCGTTCAAAAGCACACCGGCAACGTGAGCGTTGACCTGCATCAAAATGTCGCGGGCCCGGCGCAGCGCTTGTTTTGTAGTCTGGCCGGAGCGGATCACGAGGACAGTGGCGTCGGCGCGCGGTGACAACACTACCGCGTCGGTGACGGACAGGGTGGGAGGAGTGTCGATCACGATGTGGTCGTACATGCCGCGCAACTCGGTAATCAAATCCCTCATGTTGGAGGAGGCGAGCAATTCGGCGGGATTTGGCGGCGGCGTGCCCGCGGGCATGATGAAAAGATTGGGCAGAAGCGGAGAGGCGGTGATGGTTTGTTGCAGGGTGGCGCTTCCGGTCAGCACGTTGCTGAGACCGCTGCGCGGGCCCATGCCCAGCGTTTTGTGAACACTGGGGCGGCGCAAGTCGGCATCCACCAGCAGAACCCGGACGCCCTTTTGCGCGAGCACGATGGCGGTGTTGATGCTGGTCGTGGTCTTGCCTTCCTGGGGACGCGCGCTGGTTACCATGATGACCTTGGGCGGCGCTCCGAGGTTGGAGAGCAAGAGCGAAGTCCGCAGCGCTCGATACGATTCCGCCATCTGCGACTGCGGGCGAACCTGGGTCACGGTCTCTACGGCTTCCTTCGACGAAGTTAACGCCAGTCGCTTCCCCATGGGCCCGTGGCTGCCTGATTTGGAGCCGAGGGGGATCATGCCGAGAGAGGGAAGAGCCGACAGAGCGGTCGCCTGCTCTGGAGTGCGGACGGTGTTGTCCATGTTCTCAAGCAGGAAGGCCAACCCGAGGCCGGAGATGATCCCCAGGACCAGGGCAAAAGACAAGTTGCGCGGGATGTTGGGTTCGCTCGGACCTGTAGGAACGCGCGCCGCATCGATGATGCGGAAATTATTGGAGCGCAATCCGGCCGTGACGCCCGCTTCTTTCAGTTTTTCGAGCAACCCTTCGTAGAGGGTGCGGTTGCTGTCCAAGTCGCGTTTCAGAATGCTGTATTCGATCGCGCTCTCGTTGAGCTTGTTGGCCTCCTGTTTTTGTTTATCAAAGGCCTGGCGCAACATATTCTCGCGTTGCAAGGCGGCCAGATACCTTCCCTTGAGGTGGTCGACAGCTTTGTCGGTTTCCACCTGATACTGGTGGTCAATCTCCTTCAGCTGGCTATTGAGTTTTACGACTGTAGGATGGTTGGGACCCAACTGAGTGCTGTTTTCGGCAACTAGGATCCCGAGATTGATCTGCTGTTTGCGCAAGTCGTCGAGAAGCACGGAACCGGTGGTGCTGGCTCCCCCGTTGTCGGCAACGATGGCGGCGGCAACCGCGACCGGATCGTTGGTCTGGGTCTGGCGATAGATGGCTTCCTTTTGCATCCGATCCGATTCCGCCATGGTCATTTCTTTATTCAGTTCGTCGAGTTTTTCGGTGATGATGTTGGTCTTTTCATCCGTCCCGAGAATTTCGTGTTCCTTCTGGTAACGTACGAGCTTCTCCTGGGAGGTTTCCACTTTCATCTGCAAGTCGATGAGCTGTTTCGAAAGCCAATCCGAGGCTTGCATGGTGGATTCGAACTTGGTCTTGAAATTCTGCTCGACATAGGTGGCCGCGAGCGTGTTGACAGCGCTGGCGGCGAGCTGAGGGTCGGTGCTGGTGAAATGAATCTCCATGATTCGAGTATTGGGAATCAGCGCTACGCGGAGCCTTCCATGAAACATGGCCAGTAGAGCCGACGTGCGGGCCGAATCGGTCTGCAGAGGATCGGCGACCAAGTTGGCTTGCTTGTGATCGCCATGCCCGCCAAACTCGGGACGCTTATCCAGATTCAGCTGGCGGATTACCTGCAGCGCCATGAGGTCACTTTGCAGAATGCGGACCTCGGTATCCAGATCGCTCTGCTCATAAACGTAGTCGGTGTCGGGAGCGGAGCCTTTGAAGGCAACCAGGTTGGAATCCGCTTTGTTGACGGCGATCCGCCCTACGGCATCGTAGATGGGAGTCTGGCGCAGGCTGGCAACCGCGACCGCCATGAAGATGCCCACGATCACTGCGATCACGAGCCACTTGCGCTTGATGAGAACCCGCATGTATTCGCGCAGCATGGATTCCTGCGGCGGCAGCACGTTATAGAGGGCTGAGCCCATCGGCCGCAGAAATTCAACCGGTTCGCCCGGCACTCGCAGGTCGTTACCGCGTGGATCGCTATCGCGTGGAACCAAAGGTCCCAAAGACATCAATTACTCCTTGCCGTCACCAGTTTGACTGCAACCGCGTCGCCGCTGGACGCATATTCCCGCTCCAGCCAACCTTGCAGGCGGGGACAGAGCAGCGAGCGGTTGTGAAGAATTTGCCTGATTTTAGCATCTGGGAAGTAAGACGCGTCCATAATTTAGAGGTTGCCAGTGCTTTCCGAAATACCGCCTCCGCCTTGCGGAGACACGCCAAAATGAATCGTCGGCTATACTATCGAGCACAAGAACCGAAAAGGCGAACTCTCGTCCGACAGCGTGCGAAAAAAGCCGATTTTCGTGGCTCATCTCCTGACCTGGCCCTCATCTTGGAGAGATGAGTGGCGGGCGTTTTTCCTGGGCGACGAAGCGGCAGAAGAGGTGGCAAAGGAACAAGAATGTTGAATTGGCCGCAGGAATCGATACTAGTAACGGGTGGGACGGGATCGTTTGGGAAGAAATTTGTCGAAATCATGCTGCGCGAGTACCACCCGCAAAGACTGAAAGTGTTCAGCCGGGACGAGTTGAAGCAGCATGAAATGCGAACCTCGGGCTTCGATCATCCGAGCCTGCGCTATTTCATAGGAGACGTTCGGGACGTGGAGCGGTTGAAGCGCGCGCTCGAAGGCGTGACCGTGGTGGTGCACGCGGCGGCACTGAAGCAGGTGCCGGCCTGCGAATACAATCCGTTCGAGGCGATCCAGACCAATATCATGGGCGGCCGCAATGTGATCGATGCCGCCCTCGATCAAGGCGTTCGGCGCATTCTCGCCCTCAGCACCGACAAGGCAGTGAATCCCATCAATCTGTATGGGGCGACCAAGTTGTGCGCCGAAAAAGTATTCGTGCAGGCGAATGCTTATGCCGGGGCCAGAAATGTTCGCTTCAGTTGCGCCCGCTACGGGAACGTGGTGGGCAGCCGGGGCAGCGTCATTCCAATTTTTCTGGAACAGCGGCGGCGCGGCAAGATCACGATCACCGATCCGCGCATGACCCGATTCTGGCTGACCCTGGAACACGGAGTGAAGTTTGTTATCCGCTGCCTGGAGCAGATGCATGGCGGGGAGATTTTTGTCCCCAAGATTCCGAGCATGCGGCTCTTGGATCTGGCGGAAACCGTTGCTCCCGGATGCCAGGTGGAGTACATCGGCATTCGCCCTGGAGAGAAACTACACGAAGTCCTGGTCTCGGAAGACGAATCGCGGCAGACGCTGGAAGCGGAAGATATGTATGTGATTCAGCCGTCGCATCCGTGGTGGAGTTCGGAGAACTGGGTGAACGTCAAGCCGTTGCCGGAGGGCTTCCGTTATTCGAGCGATACGAACGATCGCTGGCTAACCCGGCGTGAACTGGAAGAACTCGTAGCGCCCGAAACCAGCGCCACGGAGACGGTTCCCTCCTCCGCCTAGTAATGAATCTGTGAGATTTCTATGGAAACGCTGGCCATCCAGGGCGGTTCGCCGGTGCGGGAAAGGTTGCTGCCGTACGGGCGGCAAAGCCTGGATGATGCCGACATCCAAGCAGTGGTTGAAGTTCTAAAGTCTGATTGGCTCACCACGGGACCGAAGGTCGGCGAGTTCGAAGAACGGTTTGCGGCATGGGTCGGGGCGCGGCACGCGGTGAGCTTCAGTTCGGGGACAGCCGCGTTACACGGCGCGGCTTTTGCCGCCGGATTAGGCCGCGGGGATGCGGCGATTACCACCCCCATGACTTTCTGTGCGACCGCCAACTGCATTTTGTACCAGGGCGCGACGCCAGTGTTCGCGGACGTCTCGGCGGACACGCTGAACCTTGATCCCGAACAAGTGGCGAGGAAACTTTCGGCGCGCACTTCTTCTCGCACGTCTTCGCGCGTGAAGGCCATCCTTGCGGTCGACTATGCGGGCCATCCGGCCGCGCTCGATGAACTGGGGAAACTGGCGAAGACAACCGGCGCGCTCCTGATTGAAGACGCCTGCCATGCCCTGGGCGCGGAATACCACGGCAAGCGCGTCGGCAGTCTTGCTGACATGACCGTATTCAGCTTTCATCCCGTGAAGCACCTGACGACGGGGGAAGGCGGTATGGTTACGAGCAATGACGCGCGGCTGGCCGAAACGCTGCGGCGCTTTCGCAATCACGGCATCAGCAGCGAAGCGCGCCAGCGTCAGGAATCCGGCCAGTGGTTCTACGAGATGGTGCTGCTCGGCTTTAATTACAGGCTGACCGACATCGCCTGCGCGCTCGGACTGTCACAATTGGAGAAGCTGGGGCCGAACCTGGCGCGACGCCGGGAAATCGCGGCGCAATATGCGGCGGCATTCCGCGAATTAGCGGCAATTGTCGCTCCCGCGGTTCGCGAGGGCGTCGAGCCCGCGTGGCACTTGTATCCGGTCCGGCTCAACCTCGAAATGCTCACGGTGGGACGCGGAGAAATCTTTCGCGCGCTGCGAGCGGAGAATATCGGGGTGAATGTTCACTACATTCCGGTGCATCAACATCCGTACTACCGCGAGCGCTTCAAGTCTGAGGGAAACTATCCCGTGGCCGAAGACGCGTACGAACGGCTGATCAGCCTGCCCATGTTCCATGCCATGACGGCGCAGGACGTGGAAGACGTGATCCACGCCGTGACCAAGGTGGTGGATTACTACGGAAAGACATCGGACGCAACAGTTGGTCGCGGCTGTATGCCCATGGCGCAATCGAGGCAGGAAGAAGCATGAGGGTGGTTGCCATCATTCAGGCCCGCATGGGCAGCACCCGTCTGCCGGGGAAGGTGCTCAAGGATTTGGGCGGGGAAACGGTTCTGGCCAGGGTGGTGAAGCGGACGCGCCGCGCAACCCTGCTCGACGAGGTGGTTGTCGCCACCTCTGTGCTTCCCGCGGACGATGCCATCGTGCGCGAGTGCGAAGCTCTGAAGGTAGCCTGTTTCCGTGGTGACGAACTTGACGTGCTGGATCGTTACTACTGCGCAGCCCAGAAATTCGGAGCGGACATAATTGTACGGATTACGTCCGATTGTCCCCTGATCGATCCGGAACTGATTGATGTTGCGGTTCGCTCCGGTCTCGACCAGAAAGCCGACTACGCGTCCAATTCATTGGTTTGTACTTACCCTCGTGGCTTGGATGTCGAGGTGTTTACGGCAGACGCCTTGGCGCGCGCCTGGAGCGCTGCCAAAGAAGAATATCAACGGAGGCACGTTACTCCCTACTTTTATGAGAACCCTGGATCGTTCAAAGTGATCTCGATCGCAGGCGAAGCGGACCACAGCAACTATCGCTGGACTCTGGACACGCCCGAGGATTTGGAACTGCTGCGTGCCGTTTATAGGCACTTCGGGAACCGCGACAGCATCCGCTGGACCGAGGCGCTGACGCTTATGGAAGCACAGCCGGAACTCGCCGCTCTGAATTGTCATGTGCGTCAGAAAGCTCTGCGCGAAGGCTAGGAGCGAAACATGCCTGTTTTCCGGATTAACAACTATCTAGACGAGTATCGACTTAGGGCGCAGTGTGAGGATATCCATGAACTGGCGGTACGCCCGGATAAGCAGGCCGTTACCCAGTTTGTAAACCGCCAGATTCTCGAGGCGATCCAACCCGGGCCAGACGACGTTCTCGTCGACATTGGATGCGGCGACGCGACGTTGCTGAAGATGGCATATGGTCGCGCGGGAAAGTGCATAGGAATTGTCGGCGGGGCGGAAGAAAAAATGAGATTGGAAGGCGTGACACCCGGCGTGTGCTTCATCGCGAGCGACGCGCGGGAGTTGCCACTTGACTCGGCAAGCGCATCCAAGATCGTTTGTAACAGCGTGCTGTTACTTTTGCCCACGGCAGAAGACGTGCAGGCCGCACTTCGTGAAATGGCTAGGATTGCCCGTCCAGGCGCGACGATCTGGGTGGGTGAGATTCCTATGATCGACGAGCATGCACATTATGGGATGTATCGCGGAAATTCGATGATGGCATTTCTGTGGCACTTGCTGAGGAATAACGGCCTTCGATCTTTTCTCGGTATGATCCGCCGCTGGCTGAAGGCAGTCGTCGGCAGTGAGCGAATCGTCTTGAACTCTGCCGGAATGTTTTATGCCGGACCCGAAAAGATTATTTCGCTGGCGGAAAGTTGCGGCCTGCGACTGCAGGCCCACTTCCCGCACAAGGAACCGGACGAACGAGGGGAGGTTGTAGACTCGAAGTTCAGGTATGACTACGTCTTCACCATCTGAACAGGCACTCCTTACTGGTATCGTGATGTCGACTGAATCCTTACTGATCCGCGCCGATGCGAACGCTGAAATCGGCACTGGACCGTGTGATGCGCTGCCTGGCCTTGGCCCAGGGTTGGCGCAGGTCGGTGGTCATGTCACTTTCGCCCTTACCTGTCGCCGCGGGGTGCCAGGAGTGCAAGACTAATGTCGAAATGGCTGATCAAGCGATATACGGGGCGCGTAGGAACGGTGGAGAGTTCACAGTGCGAAAGTCAGAGCGCCTGATCATTTGCGCTGAGTGCGGAGTGCAGGTCGGAACTGGCCACGTCATGCGGTGCCTGGCTCTCGCCCAAGCCTGGAAACGGGCGGGCGGCGACGTAACGTTTCTGGTGCCGGAAGGACTGGCTGGAATCGAAGAGCGGGTTCGCGCAGAAGGGCTTTTGCTGGAGACGCTGCCCGAAGAGAGCGGGGTGTCTTCAGAAAGGTTTGTCCGCGCGGCGCTCCGCGCTAACCCATCCATCGTCGTGCTCGATGGTTACGGTTTTGGCGCGCACGAGCAGGCGCTGCTGAGCGGAGCGGGCGTTCGCGTTCTAACGGTCGACGACTACGGTCACGCCAGCGATTATCCCGTGCGCTGGGTCTTGAATCAGAACCCCTACGCCGCACCGGAGATGTACCCCTGTGCGAATCCCGATACCCGGCTGCTTCTGGGCGCGGAGTACGCGCTTCTGCGTGATGAGTTCTTGCCGTGGGCGGGATGGAAGCGGACGATCCCGGAGCGAGCGCGAAACATTCTGATCACGGTTGGCGGAACCGATCCGGAAAACCTGAGTGAGCGCATTCTCCAGAGCTTAGAGCTTTTGCGGACTGGCGACCTGGAAGTGGTCCTGGTGGTAGGAAGCGGGAACCCGCACGGGGATGCTCTTCAGGCCGCCGCGGAGCGGTGTCGCGTTCCGGTGCACCTGGAGCGGAGCGTTCAAGACATGCCCGCCTTAATGGCATGGGCCGATGTGGCGATTTCCGGTGCCGGAGGGACTTCGTACGAACTTTGCTACATGGGGTTGCCGTCTTTATTGTTCGTCGTGGCGGAGAATCAGCGGCAGAGCGCGGAGCGATTGTCAGAGTCGGGAATCGCAGTGAACGCAGGGACGACACAGGAATTTCGAGCTGAGCCGTTTGCCCACCATCTGCAATCACTCATCGAATCCTCCGAGCGGCGCGCGGCGATGAGCCGTCGTGGGCGCGAGTTGGTGGATGGCTTGGGAAGCGAGCGCGTGTGCGGGGCGCTTCTTGACCGGGAATTGGAGCTTCGATTGATGCACGAGGGCGACCGCCAGCGGTTGTTCGACTGGGCGGATGATGCGGCGGCGCGCGCGGCTTCGTTCTCTTCCGCGCCCATTTCCTGGGAGGGTCACGTGCGCTGGTTTTCCGAGCGTCTTCAAGACCGCGATTCCGTCATCTACATTGGCGAGAACGCTGCCGGCGAACCGCTCGGGCTGGTGCGATTTCAAATCAAAGGCGAGATCGCGGTGCTCTCCGTGAATGTTGCGCCCCAGGTTCGAGGCATTGGTTGGGGCAGGAGACTGATTGCGTTCGCCACTCATTCTTTGGTTCGCGAGCGCTCCGTCCGGCGAATTGACGCGTTCGTCAAGTTGGGAAACGATGCCTCGGTTCGACTGTTCGACGCGATTGGTTATCGGCGGGCGGGCATAAAGCAGGTGGCGGGACAGGAGGCTCTACTTTTCTCACAGGAGTGCGACAACAGAACGCGCGTCGACCGACATCGGAATCGCTGTCTTATGTCAGAAGGCCGCGATCTGCGACGCGCTGTGGACGAGCACGTCGAGACAATCGCCATTGCGCAGCCGACCTATCTGCCCTGGCTCGGCTATTTCGATCTGCTCGACCAGGTTGACAGGTTTGTGCTGCTCGACACGGTGCAGTTTTCGAAACAATCCTGGCAACAACGAAACCGGATCAAGACTCCGACGGGTCTGATGTGGCTCACCGTGCCGGTTGTGTTCCGAGGACGGCTGGGCCAGCGCATCGTGGACGTGGAGATACGGGAACAGGAGTTCTGGCGCGATCACTTGCGCACCATCGAGTTGAACTACCGTCGTACTCCATTTTTTGATCTGTATTACCCGGACTTGAGCGAATTACTTCGGTCGGCATCGTCGGGACTACGTCTTGCAGAGCTGACGATAGCCCTGTTTCGCTGGCTATCGGAGGTGCTGGGAATCAAGACACCGATCGTCCGGTCCTCGGAGCTTGCCGCGGAGGGCAAACGCACGCAGCTGCTGGCGGAAATTTGCAGTTTGTCAGGGGCGACAACCTACGTGTCACCGCTGGGGTCTGCGGATTATCTGCTGCACGAACTGCCAATTCTGACTGAGCGGGGCGTGAAAGTAGTCTTCCAGCATTATGAACATCCTTCGTACCACCAGCTTTTCCCTCCGTTTCAGGCGCATGCCAGTGTGCTTGACCTGCTGTTCAACGAGGGAGAAAACTCGCTGGCAACAATTCGCAGCGGACGGCGCCCGCCGTTCGCTCCGGAGGAAGTGGCGCTGCAACAGAACCCAGCCCAGAGTTCCCGTTCCGGCGGCGGGCCTACTTTTCGGCTGTGATCAGCCAGTCAGAATTCATGCCGCTGCGGTTCCCGAAGGTTGTCTCGGCTTTCTCGAAACTGACATGGGAAAAGGCAGAGAAGTACGCGGGCACGTCATCGGCTGCGAGAAAGTGCTGGGTGCTGCCAAGCTCGTTGGTCTCGCTGATGCTGAGTTGAAATGTATGGTGACCGAGCGGTGTCCCCTTGCCGAAGCGGTAGTCGCCGGTCGTCCTCAAAACCACGAAAGCCCTTCCGCCGGGAACAAGAATTCTGCGGACTTCCGCAATGGCCTGCTTCATTTCCTTTCCCGTACCGTAATAGAAGACTCCGAAACTTAAGACGACGGCAAAGCTCAAATCCATAAAGGGTAGAGCCAGCATTGAAGCTTGCGACAGGGTCGCCTGCAAACCCGCGGTCTGTACCCGTTCGCGAGCGTGTTGCAAGCCAACCAGGGAGATATCGATGCCAAACGTCCGGAACCCCAGCTCGGCAGCGAGCTTTGTGTGGCGGCCAGCACCCAGTCCAACATCGAGAAACCGCGCCGGATGATGCCTCTCCTGTAGTTCACGATTCGTCATCAGAAAACGAACGACATGATCGTTCGGATACATGGGGCGAAAGCGCGGGTGCCGGTGGAGCTCGTCCCAGTGGGTAGAAGAATCGGACATGACAACAGAATAAATGATTCGATCGGCGACGAACCGCAATGTTGCAGGTGCTCATAATCGCCGTTATCATCATCCAGGTTGAAGTCAGGTTGAAGTTGGAAAAACAACAGGGGAGTAAATTCTGTTCGAAGCAAAGTCTCCGCCGTCCATCAAACTCGCGCGCCGCGAGGTCGGAAACGGCTGTCCCGTCTACATCGTGGCTGAGATTTCCGCGAATCACAACCAGAGTTTCGATCAGGCCGTCCGCATTATTCACGCGGCCAAGGAGGCCGGAGCGGATGCGGTCAAACTCCAGACCTACACGGCCGATACGATCACGCTGCGCAGCGATAAAGAATGTTTTCGAATTGCCGGCGGCACACTGTGGGACGGGCGCAATCTTCACGACCTCTACCAGGAAGCATTTACGCCATGGGAGTGGCAGCCGAAGCTGAAAGAGATCGCGGACGAGTTGGGGATGCAGTTGTTTTCGAGCGCCTTCGACGACAGCGCCGTCGACTTTCTTGAACAGATGAACGTTCCCGCCCACAAGGTAGCGTCGTTTGAACTCGTGGACATTGGCCTGATTCAGAAAATGGCTCGCACCGGGAAGCCGCTGATTATGTCGACGGGCATGGCGAGCGAAGAGGAGATTTCGGAGGCAATCGAAGCTGCGCGTGGAGCGGGCGCGACTCAGATTGCGCTGTTGAAGTGCACGAGCGCGTACCCGGCGCCGGCGGAGGAAGCGAACCTGCGCACAATTCCGGAACTGGCGCGCCGTTTTGGTTGTCCGGTGGGACTCTCCGATCACACCATGGGGATCGCGGTTCCAGTTGTTGCCGTGACATTGGGAGCATGCATCATTGAGAAACATCTTTGTCTACGCCGCGCCGATGGCGGCCCCGACGGGGCCTTCTCACTCGAGCCCCAGGAGTTCAAGGCGATGGTGGAGGCCGTGCGCACAGCCGAGAATGCTCTCGGCGCGGTTCAGTTCGATTCCGGACCGCGCGAAGCCAACAGCCGCAAGTTCAGGCGATCGCTGTTTGTGGTCGAAGATATAAAGAAGGGCGAGCTGTTTACGGAACAGAACGTGCGTTCGATTCGTCCCGCCGACGGACTGCACCCGCGGCACCTTAATGAAGTACTGGGTAAACGCGCGGCCTGCGATGTGGAGAGGGGAACGCCGCTGAGTTGGGCGCTGGTGTTGCGCTGATCGTCCTTGCGCTGATCGGCCTGCGCTGATCGGCCAGGGTCATTTCGCCGACAAGACGGACTCCAGACGTTGCGGACTGATTGAAGTCTGAAGGCCGCGGCGCGTGGCTTCGGTGATCTGTAAGCGCTCTAACAATTGCGGAATCTCGCGAATCTGTTGGGGAGAATCGAGCGGATAACCGGCAGAGTATTTTGCGAACTGCTTGCCGTAGTCATACCAGGAAGCGTCAAACCAACTGCATAGGAAACATGGCACTCCGTTGAGTGTGCTCTCGACAGCCACACTCGATTCCACCGTGAGGCTGCACCAGGCGCGCGCGAAAAGGTCCGGGGCCATTGGTCCTCCGCGTACTTCGACCAGACTGCGCTGCTCCGCAGGCAGTACTTTATGGATGAGCGCCGTTCTGGTTCGACGACTTTCAAAAGGATGCAACTTGACGATGACCTTGCGATTCACCAGGCGGGCGAGCCGGCACAGCTCCGGCAGCAGTTCCGTGTAGAACGTTGCACTGCGGCTGGAGGACAGTTCGTAAGGCTCGGAATAATAAACAATCCAGTCTCTTTGCGTTGGTGCGGAAGGTGGCCCAGCGCTGTGTGTTTCCAGAGGCCCGCCAACGACGACCTTACTGGGGGAAAGCCCACACCGTTCCACGATGTAATCGCGTGCCATCTCGCCCTTCAGGAGATAGGTGCCGGAAAGGGCGGGGCGGATTGCGAGAGACATGTTCAGGGCGCCGTGATCGCAAAAGACGGTGGGCAGGTTTCTGGATCTGGCCAGCATGATCGGGAGTCGCGTGTAGGGGTTGTTTTCGTCGGCGGAGAGCACGGCCGTAATCGGTTCGCGCGCGAACACTTCACGCCACGCGTCGCGGACGCGCAACCCGCTTTGCAGAAAGCCGGCAAAGCCGTCGAACACGCGAAGTTCTCTGGCCGCGCGAAGCACACGGTTGTTTTCGAACCGGCCATTCTGCAAGTCCTGCCAGCGTGAAAGCAGTTGGGCGTATTCATGGTCGAATGACGGCAAGTGGCGCGGAGCATACGAGGCGAGCGAGCGCAGTTCTACGTTGCCGGGAAGTTTCGGCAGACGGCCATTGCGGCGAGTGACGACGAGCAGGAAACGGCGGTGCGGCAGCATCCGCGCGTAGGCGACCTGAGCCCAAGAAACATTCCTGTATGCGGACGGGAGCAGGATGGCCGGGGCCGAAGATGGCTTGGGCTGGCGGACGAAATGACGCCGAAGACGGTAGTCCAAGTCCCACTTGTCGAAGGCTATTTCGGTAAGCTGCTCCGGGCGCAATGTCAATACGGCTTTTAGCCAGCGCCGGGAGTGCATTCGAAAGCCCGGGCCGCCGGGTGAAAATGTTTTGATGTTGCGCCGGTTCATTTCGGCAGGGCTGGTCTTTTTGTTCAATAGGAGCGCAAGCGCGGCCAAAGTGAAGTGAGGGCGGGTTGCGAAGATCTCGGCATGATCGGGGATTTGTTCAGTGATGGCCGCCGACAATAGCAGTTGGTCGAGTTGCCGATAGGGGAACGGGGAGAACGCGTCCCACCAGTCCACTGACTCCGAATCCACGACTTGATTCAATCCCAGGGTTAGGATTTCGCGCATTCGGCAACGATGCTGCGCGTGATCCAGCAGGTCATAAATACTGAGCACGCGAAATCCCAGGCGTTCGCATTGCTCCGCGTAGGCATGGCGTCCGGACCAACCCAGATCGATGGCCATATCCCACCGGGTCGCGGCCCACGCTCCAACCTCGACAGAATCGTCAGGATGCACCAGCAGAATTTTCATGAAGGAATCGATTTGCGGAACGCCTGGCAGGAAAAATCTTAGCAGTCGCAAGCTAGCATGAGAAGCACGATAGGCTATGATAACGATTGCAGAAACACGAAACAGCCCCTCTTGCCACCGTGAATCGCGGCACCATCGCGCCTTCTGATGTCACTGACGCACTGACGTCAGTAGGCATTCCGCAGGGAGGCGTTGTTCTGGTACATCCAGATGCGATCGTGGCTGCACAGTTCTCCCACATGCCGAATGAGCAGCGGCTGGATCTTCTGATTGAAGCCATCGAGGCCGCAATCGGCAGCGAGGGAACGCTCGTGATGCCCGCGTTTAGCTATAGCTTCACCAAAGGGGAGGCGTTCGATATTGGCGCGACACCGAGCGCAGCCGGCATGGTGACCGAAAGATTTCGCACGCGGCCAGGGGTTCGCCGAACGGTGGATCCGATTTTCAGCTTTGGCTGCCGAGGACCACTCGCGCAAAAATTGTGCGCGGTCGCGGTCAAGGAATGTTTTGGCGCCGAGTCGGTCTTTGGCGCCTTGCATCGGCTGAACGCTCACATCGTTGACCTGGGCTGCTCGATGAGCCGCGGAGGAACGTTTGTGCACTATGTGGAGACCGCGCACGGCGTCGGTTATCGTTATAACAAGGCATTTTCGGGGACGGTTATTTCGCCCGATAGCGAGGCTTCCGAGTGCTCGGTTGTTTACAACGTTCGCGATCTGACGCGGAGATCGGAAGCCGACCTTCGCCGGTTACAGGAGCGATTGGCGGAGGATGGGAAGTCTCGCACTGCGGACGTGGGCAGATCGCGAATCATCGCGGTAACAGCGAGCGACTTTTTCGATACCGCGTGGAAAATGTTGGATGAGGATCCGGTTTCGCTCATCGCAGAAGGAGCCAACAACTGAGAGCCCGGGATGATGTCAGCATCGGCGACCAGATGTATGGATGGGCTCGCGACCTGTTCCCGATCTGCCGGAGCATCACCGGCGACGGCGTCCGGCAGACGCTTCGCTATTTGCAGAAGCTGCTGCCCGGGCTTGCCATCGGCGAAGTGCCATCGGGCACCAAGGTTCTGGATTGGGTGGTTCCGGAGGAATGGAACATTCGCGACGCTTTCATAGCGGACGAGTCTGGAAGCCGCGTGGTAGATTTTCGCTGCAACAATCTTCACGTCGTGGGCTACTCCGAGCCGGTCTCCGCGGAAATGACTCTGGAAGAATTGCAGCCGCATCTGCACTCCCTGCCTGCCATGCCCGACGCCATCCCGTACGTCACTTCGTACTACGAGAGGCGCTGGGGATTCTGCCTGAGTCAACGAGTGCGGGACACTTTGCGCCCGGGGAAATACCGCGTTTTGATTGACAGTACGCTGGCGCCCGGGTCTTTGACTTACGCGGAGCTCATCCTGCCCAGCAGCGCTGAGGGAAGCGATCAAACAAGTAAAGACCGCGAGGTTCTCTTATCGACCTACATTTGCCATCCCTCGATGGCGAATAACGAACTTTCAGGTCCGGTAGTAACCGCGGCGCTGGTGCGTTGGCTGCAGTCTCTGCCGCAGCGGCGGTACACCTACCGAGTGGTGTTTGTGCCCGAGACCATCGGCTCGATTACCTATTTGAGCCAGCACCTGGACGAGATGAAGCGCAGAACCGTCGCGGGATATGTCATCACCTGCGTGGGCGACGATCGTGCCTATTCCTTTCTCGAGTCGCGCTCCGGAAACACTCTGGCCGACTCGATTACCAAACATGTGATCAAGCATCATTATCCCGCCTGTATCACGTACAGTTTTCTGGAGCGCGGCAGCGATGAACGGCAGTATTGCAGCCCCGGCGTGGACCTTCCTGTCGTGTCCTTGATGCGTTCCAAGTATGGAACGTACCCCGAGTACCATACTTCCCTGGATGATCTGAGTTTGATTTCGCCGCAAGGATTAGCGGGCGCATTTGGCGCCTTGCGGCGTTGTCTTTCTTTGATCGAGGCCAACGGCATCTATCGCACGGCGTGCATAGGGGAACCGCAACTAGGCAGGCGAGGCCTGTATCCTACGCTCAGCCAGCATGACAGTGGCGTACGGGTACGAACCATGATGAATATTCTGGCGTACGCCGATGGACAGCGGGATTTGATTTCGCTCGCAGAGCAGATCGGAGAGGCGGCGGAAATTTGCATCCCGATTATCGCCAGATTGCTGCAAGAGGGTTTGCTGGAACGTGTCGACTGAGGGGTCATGTCTTTTGCACAGATCGAATAGGATGTCGCAATCGTTAGACGAGGGCGCAGCGTACAAGAGTGTTCATGATCACTGTCTTCACGCCATCGTTCGCGGATGAAGCGAACACCAACGCGCAGAACCTAACCGCGAAAGAGATCGTAAGCCGTCTGCCTCCGGATCAATTCCGAGTGCTGTTGCTCGGAGACGGAGCGCCCGATCCGCGGATTCGCGCCCGCGAAAACACGGAGATCCTGCGCTACACACGGCACGGAAACACGCCACGATGGCTCGCACATGTGCTGCTCTCGAAAATCGACATTTATTTTTTTCCGCGCGAGGGACCGCTCGATGCCTTATTCCTCTTTTTCCGGCGTACGCTGGGGATGCCCGTGGCGCTGGTGACTTATATCGTGATGGCTCTCGACGAAATCGAAGTCGGGCCTACGCTGGCGCGATCGATTCGCGAAGCCGACTGTGTTTTCGGAAACTCGCGCTACGTCGCACAGACGGTCCAGGAACGCTTCGGGGTTGCGACCGGAACAATTCATAGCGGAATCAACCGGGAGTGGTTTCATCCGCGGATCGAAGCCCGGCGGGCTCAATCCAAGCTGACCGTGCTGCATGCGGGCTCATTTCAGGCGCGCAAGCGAGTGGATGTGGTCATCGGTGAGGCGGCAAAATGGCCCACGGTTGACTTTCGCTTGGTAGGCAAAGGGGAAGAAGAAGAAAAGTGCCGGTGGCTGGTCGACGAATTGAAATGCCGCAATGTCACTTTTGTGGGCCATCTTTCGCAGCGGGAGTTAGCCGACGAAATGCGAAAGGCAGACGTATTTCTTTTTCCCAGTGTGCTAGAAGGTCATCCGCAGGTTCTGGGACAAGCGGCGTCGTGTGGAGTGCCGGCCGTGGCCATGGAGAAGTATCATCCCGACTATGTGGTGCACGGCGAAACCGGGTACTTGGTAAAATCGGAGGACGAAATCTCACTCAAGCTGGGAATGCTGTTGTCCGACGAAAATCTGCGGCTCAAGATGTCGGCCGCGGCCGCTCGTCATGCGGCGCAGTTCGACTGGGACAAAGTAACCGCGGATTGGCAAAGGGTGTTTGTGGAGGCGGCCGGCGAACGTCGCAAAAAACACTAATGTGCGGAATCTATGGCGTGTATGACGGTGCCGGCGGCGTCGCCCAATATCGGATGTGGTTAGAAGAAGCGAGCCGGCTTCTTAAGCATCGTGGTCCCGACGGAAGCGCGTGCTTGTCGTGCATGGGCGGACGCTGCCTGCTTGGCCACTCCCGTCTGGCGATCATCGATCTCCCCGGTGGCGCTCAGCCCATTGGCAATGAAGATCAGACCATCTGGGTGATTCTGAATGGCGAAATCTACAACTACATCGAGATCCGCCGAAATTTGATTGCCAAAGGACACCGCTTTCGCACCCAAAGCGATACCGAAGTGCTGGTCCATCTCTACGAAGAGAAGGGCCACTCTCTGCTCGACGATCTGGATGGCATGTTCGCCTTCGCCATCGTGGATGAGAAAAATGAACAGCTGTTTCTGGCGCGCGACCGCTTTGGAGAAAAGCCGTTGTACTATGCGCCGGTGAATCAGGGTAAAGGATTAGTGTTCGCTTCTGAGATGAAAGCCTTATTCCCCTTTCCCGGTCTGGACAACCATCTCGATGTGCCGGCGATTGCGCAGTTTCTGGCGGAGGGATATGTGCCGGCGCCGCGAACGCATTTTCAAGGCGTGCGCAAACTCATGGCGGGAGAGGCACTCTTGCTGGGCAAGAGCGAAAAACTGCGGAGGTGGCGTTATTGGCAGCCAAGAATCGAAGCGAGCGAAACCAAGCCTCCCAGCCGGCAAGAGGCGGTGGAGAGCGTCCGTGCCCGCGTTTTGGAATCGGTTCGCTTGCGGCTAAGAAGTGATGTACCGGTTGGAGCATTTCTCTCCGGGGGCGTCGACTCCACGTGCATTGCCGCGGCAATTCGCGAACTGGAACCAGCGGCCAAGTTCAGTACTTTTTGTGCCTCGTTTGACAAGGAACAGTTGGACGAAGCGCCCTACGCGCGTCTGGTTGCCGAGCACCTCGAAACGGACCATCACGAAGTCCGTTTTTCCTCGAGCGATCTTTTGGCGATCTTTGATGAGTTGATCGATCATTACGATGAGCCTTTTGGCGATGTGTCGATGTTCCCGACGTTCGCGGTTTGTCGTGCGGCGCGGCAAATCTGCAAAGTGATGCTCTCCGGCGATGGGGGGGACGAGTGTTTTGGCGGGTATTCCGAGATGTTTGGCTATCAGCGCTGGCACGGCGTGCGGCGCGCGCCTTTGGTGAACGCCGCGGCGGCGCGCCTGCGGCATCTCTGGCGACGCGACTGGAGAGGCGCGGGTTGGCTGGGGTTTTTATCGAAGAACGATTGGGAACTGTTGTATCCAGCGGAGCGCGGAAAGACGATCGCTTCGTATTTTCTGCCCGATTATCGCAGCGCGGCGGAGAGCGGGCTGCGCGAACTTGAGGAACGCGCGCTGGAACACGCGCGGCTTTGTTACCCGCTTTCTGCGTTCGAAGCGACCGCGTCTTCGTATTTGCCGGAACAGATTATGGTGAAGGTCGACCGCGCCAGCATGCGCGCTTCGCTTGAGTGCCGTGCACCGTTTCTGAATCCAGCTTTGATGCATTTCGCGACTAGCTTGCCGGTCGAGTATCACTTCAAAGCGGACATGGGCAAGGCAATCCTGCGGGAAGCGCTCCCGGCATGGGTTCCACGAGAAATTCGTTGGCGGCAGAAACGGGGGTTCACTCCCCCACTGTGCGCCTGGCTTCGCCATGAACTGAAGGAAGAGATGGAAAAAAGTCTCACCGGGGACCTGGGAGGACTCCGGTACCTGCTGAATCCGTTGCCGGCGAAAGAGCTTTTCCGCCAGCATTTGGCCGGCGCCGACCATAGCAACGCGCTGTTTCGTTGGCTGGTGCTTTCTCGTCGTTGCCGCGCAGCCGTTCTCAACTAGTATCGCGTCCCGGAAAGGTGCGGCATAAGTGGGAGACATATTTTATGCAACGCATAAACGTTGGACGCTGCAAAGAAAATGCATAGGTCCTTCGCTTCGCTCAGGATGACGAACTTAATTCTTGGCGGGCGATTGATTAGGATGGGCCATTGAAAGTTTCCAAGTCGCTGGTGCGTTACGGAGGGTTTGTAGCATCCGTCACCACTGCCCGCGTTGTCGGTACGCTGCTCACCGCGGCCACCTTTCCTTTCCTGGTGCGGCGGCTGGGCGTCGATACTTACGGACTGTGGAGCTACGTGGTGGCAGTGTGCGGATTCACCGGGCTGGTGGCGAATCCGGGGCTGACCACGTATGCGGCGCAGCAGGTGGCGGCGCGGCGCGAGGCGGCGTTTGACACCATCTCCGACGTCTTGGTCCTACGCATTCTGGCGGCTGGAGTCGCCTCCGTTGCGGTTCTGGTGGTGGCGAGTTTTGAGGTCCGGCCAGATGTCCGCTTCCTGCTGAAGGTGTATGGTGTGGCCTCGGTGTTAACGAGCAGTGTGTCGTTGGATTATCTGCTGTCGTCGCTGGAGTTGTTTCACGTGCAATCATCCATCTCGGTTGCGCAGCAATGTCTCTATGCCGCCGGTATCTTCACCATGGTGCGATCGCCCAGGGATGTGATTTGGGTCCCGGTCAGCATCCTGGGTTCCGCGTTCTTGACCAGCCTCATCGGTTGGATTTTTCTGTGGCGCGCGGGATATCGGTTCCGGTTTTCGCTTGCCCCGCGGCGCTGGGCGGTAATTCTGGTGCCCAGTCTGCATTATGCTGGGTCTTCACTCATGTCGAACCTCTATCATCGCAGCGGACACATCGCGGTGCGCTGGTATCTGGGTGAGCACGCCCTCGGCTTATATGCCGCCGCGACCCGGTTAGCCGATGTGCTGCGCAATTTCCTTTCGGTGATTCAAATCGTCTTGATGCCGCGCATGGCGCTGCGCGCACATTCCGGCCAGGGGCTTTTCCGGCTCGCCAGGATCGCGACGTCTGTCCTGGTGTGGTTCGGCATCCCGTTGACTGTGGGCGGAGTGGTAACTGCCCCGGTGGTTGTTCCCTGGCTGCTCGGCACTCAATTTCAGCAGGCGGTACATGCTTTTCAGTGGGTCGCACTGTATGTGATCGCGGCGCCGGCGGCAGCGCTTTTTGCGGGAACCGTTCTTTATGCGCTCGGCCGTCACCGGGCTTACTTTCTTTCCACGCTCGTCGGCGCGGTCAGCGCCGTGGTCCTTTACCTCATCCTGCCGCCTTTGTTCGGAGTGTCCGGCGCCTGTGTAGCCTTTGTCCTGGGCGAACTCGGGGTTGCGCTTTGTGCCTTCTTGCTGTGTCCTCCGGAAGTGCGCGCGGCGGCTAAGACTCCACTGCTCAACCTTGCAGTAATCGCCAGTCTTCTCATGGGAGCTGTTTTGTGGGTAGCGCTCCCCAGGCACTTGCCGCCGTTGGTCCTAGTCGGTCTGGGGTGCGCCGTCTATGTCATCACCTGGGCCAGCATCGGGCGCCATCTCTTGAAAAGGGAGGCTGAAGGCCTGGCATGACCCTTGACCCTCCATCGAAGGACGTTTGCAAATCGGATGTTCGCCAGTCAGACGCTCGAAAATCAACGAGCGAACCGAAGCTGCGCGGCATGGATCTGGTGCGGCCTTCGCTCTGCGATGCCACCTATCTCGACTGCCGGCGCCGCGCCGAGTTGATCGCTGAGCAGGCCGCGAAACTGCCCCAGGTCAAGAACCTGTTAGATGTGGGCGGAAGGGGAAAACCGTACGCTTGTTTTTTTTCCGGCCGCGTAGCCAATCATTATGTGCTCGACGTGGAGCCTGCGTACTCGGTGGATGTTGTCGGCGATGCTCGCAAAATGCCTTTTGCGGATGCGTCCATGGATGTCGTTTTGATTACGCAGGTTCTCGAGCACATTCCCGATCCGATTGCCGTGGTTGGCGAAATTTGGCGAATTTTGAAACCTGGCGGAACGCTGTTATTGAGTGTTCCGTCCATTTTTCCGCAGCACGGGTCGCCCGGCGACTACTGGCGGTATATGCCGCAGGGCCTGCAGTGGATCTTGCGCGACTTTCACAACGTAAGCGTCAAGGGCGAAGCAGGGACGGTCCCCAGTATTTTCCTGGTCATCAACGTGTATCTACAGTTGCTCACCAGCCCTTGGCCATGGCTGCAACGATTGCTGTGGTGGACGATCTGTCCAGCAAACAATTTGGCGGGGCTGCTGGCGGCAAAAATCTACCGCGGAGATCAGTTTGCCAGTAATTATTTCGTAGTAGCAGTGCGCTAGAATCAGTTTTCCATTTTTCTTTTCTGTTCTTCTTTTCTGTGACGTAGGAAGCGGGGCGCGATCGAGTGGGATCAAATGCGAAGCGAATTTTGCTGACAGGCGGCGCGGGTTTCATCGGATCGCACGTGGCCGAGGCGCTGCTTCGACGTGGGACAACGTTGTCGATTGTGGACAACCTCGACGATTTCTATGCGCTCAGCCGCAAGCGGCGCAACCTCCGGGAGATTGGCAACGCCGGAAGCTACGAGTTCTTCGAGGTTGACGTGCGAGACAAAGATGCGCTGCGAAAAGTCGCGGAGCGCGTCCAGCCTGAAATCATGATTCATCTCGCGGCGCGTGCCGGTGTGCGGCCATCGATTGAACAGCCCGCGCTATACGAAAGTGTCAACGTTGCGGGAACCCTGAACCTGCTGGAAATTGCGCGCGAGTTCAAGGTGCAGCGAATGATTTTTGGCTCGTCGAGCTCGGTGTATGGAATTACCAACAACGTTCCTTTTTGCGAAGATGATCTCAAGACTCTCCCCATTTCACCCTATGCGGCGACTAAACTCGCGGGCGAGTTGATGGGTTACACCTACGCGCATCTGTACGGCTTGACCACTATTTGCCTGCGCTTCTTTACCGTCTATGGTCCGCGGCAAAGGCCTGATCTGGCGATTCACAAATTCACCGCGCTCATTGAAGCAGGAAGGCCGATCCCGGTCTATGGCGATGGCTCGATGGGCCGCGATTACACCTACATTGACGATATCGTGGCCGGAATCATGGCCTCTCTCGAATATGTGCCAGAAGCCAAGGTCCCGTTCGAGGTTTTCAATTTGGGGAACTCGCATCCGGTGCGTCTCACGGAATTGATTGCGTTACTGGAGGCAGCAACCGGCAAAAAAGCGCGGCAGAACCAGTTGCCCGATCAACCCGGAGACGTTCCCATAACCTGGGCGAACATCGACAAAGCCAAACGCCGGCTGGGATATTTCCCACAGACTTCCATGGAGCAAGGTCTGCGGAATTTCGTGGCCTGGTATCGCGCGAGCCTTACGGATTCAGAACCATGACCGATGCCGCCGAACTGAAGTTGAACATCGGTGGTGGAACGTCAGGGATCGAAGGATGGGTGAATATCGACAATTCGCCCAGCATTCTGCTCTCCCGTTTGCCGCTCGGGAAGAAGATTTTTCGCACTCCGGACTGGCCGCGTAACGTGCACCGTGTCGATGTTCGCAAGCGCATTCCTTATGTGGACGAGGGAGCGGGCATCGAACATCTGTTTGTGATGGGCGCCGGCATGAGGCGGCAAAATAGACGCGATCGCCGGTCGTGCATTGTTGAACGATTGCTCGCGGTTGGGAAAGGAACCAGGCGTTTGTGCTGAAGGTTGTACAAGGCGTGATGTACCCAATTTCTAGCCTTTGGAACGATGAGTCCAATCGCGGTCAGCGAACCCGAAGGCTGTGCGCCTTTGTCGGATGGCAGCTGTGGAAGCGACTCGTTCGCAAACCAATCACGGTCTCGCTTTTTAATGGGCAACGATTTAGAGCTTACCCGGACTGTGCGGTGTCTTCTGGTGTTTTGTACACCCGCATCCCTAATAGCAGGAACATTCTTTTCCTTAGGAAGCACCTCTTGGGAGGAACCTTAATCGATGTCGGTGCTAATGTTGGATCGGTAAGCCTGTTGCTAGCCGATACGATAGAAAATGCGATTCTGTTTGAGCCGAATCCTGAGGCTGCCGCACGTGCCCGTGAGAACCTTGCTCGGAATAAGCTTGATTTTAAGGTTTACGAAGTTGCCCTCTCCGATAGCAACGGTGAGATACGCTTTGAGTGCCATGGACGCGTCGACACGGGAGCGCACGTTGTTGGCAATGCTCCGGGCGACCGGCGTGCCAATTTTGTTGTGCCATGTATCACGTTCGATGAATTTCTGCGCCAGCACGGTGATCCCGAGTTTGCGGTTTCCCTGGTAAAGATCGATGTGGAGGGTCACGAAAACTCGGTCCTTCGCGGGATGCGGCAGTTCCTTGCCGAGAAGAGGCCGCCGCTGCTGATGTTCGAATATCTGCAACGCACGAATCTTGAGGAAACGCTCAGGTTCTTCGAGAGCGTTGGATACCAGGTCTTTGAATTAGGAACTCACGGTCCGGTGGCCGTCTGTAAACAAGTCAAGCCGCTGCAGGATTTATTCGCATGTCCTTTGGAGCGCGTTTCGGCGATGGGCGTGGCCAGAGCTGCATCATGATCCGAAAGACATTGATCCTGACGGAAATCATCGCCCCGTACCGCATCCCGGTTTTCAACGTTCTCGCACACCGGGCGGGATTGGATCTGCACGTAATCTTTCTGGCAGAAACCGATGAGACGCTGCGGCAGTGGCGTGTCTACAAAGATGAAATCTGCTTTTCCTATCAGGTATTGCCGTCCTGGCGATGGCGCACGGGCAAAAGCAGTTTTCTGGTGAATCGAGGATTGTGGACGGCCTTAAACAAAGTGAATCCCCAGGTTCTGATCTGCGGCGGATACGCGTATGCTGCGTCTTGGGAGGCGCTCTTGTGGGCGCGCCGCCACCAGGTCGAATTTGTTTTGTGGTCGGAAAGCAACCGTCACGACGCTCGCGGAGGACGGGCAGAGGTAGAGTGGCTGAAAACTTATTTCGTCCGCCACTGTGACCGATTTGTCGTGCCGGGCAAGGCTTCGTTTGAATATCTCAGATCGCTGGGGGCTCCGGCGGCAAACATTGTGACCGCGCCCAACGCCGTCGACAATCGGTGGTTTGCGAGGCAGGCGGAGAGTGTTCGCTCCCATGTCACTGAATTTCGAGAGAAGATGAAACTGCCTGCACGGTTTATTCTTTTTGTGGGCCGCCTGGTTCCGGAAAAAGGTGTTTTTGATCTCCTCGCAGCTTATGCCAAACTAGAGAGCGGGTTGCGATCGGAGGTGGGCTTGGTATTTGCGGGCGATGGTGCCTGCAGAGAGGAGTTGATGCAGCAGGCCAAACTCATCAACCCGGGCGGCGTTTGTTTTCCGGGATTCGCACAGCGCGAGGATCTGGCTGGCCTCTATGCCTTGGCCGAGGCTTTGGTTCTGCCGACGCACAGCGACCCATGGGGTTTGGTAGTCAATGAGGCGATGTCGTGCGGACTTCCGATTATCGTAAGCAATGTCGCAGGGTGCTCGGCTGACCTTGTCGAAGACGGGTGGAATGGCTACGTCGTGCCTTCCCGGGATGCGGAGAAACTGAGCATGGCGATGGATTCCGTGGTGCGGCAACCTGAACTCAAACAGCAGATGAGCGCGCGCAGCCTGGAACGGATTCAAAGCTACTCCCCGGAAGCTTGCGCGGAAGGTCTGGCGGCGGCAACTTTTGCCAGCGCGGAGGCTCGATGACTTCCATGACGCCGTTACGGTGGGCTGGCATCGGGTTGGGCGCGCTGCTGGCGCTCTATAGTATTTTTCACTTCTTTCCGTACTTCGCGGACGGTACGGTTCTGGGCGGCATCCTTCTGCTGGAAGTGATCATCGCTTGCCTTTGGAAATATGACGAACGCTATTATCTTCTGATGATCATCGCCTTTGCCTGGGCAGGTATGAATGTCCCCATGGAAGGCGTCTGGACGATGGCACGTTGGGCCGTGCTGTTTGCGGGTGCGATGGTGGGTTTCATTGTTTGGACGAAAACTCCGCGGGCACCTTTCGGATCGCTCCATCTGCTAGCTTTCTTCTGCGTCTGTGCCGCCTTGATCTCTGCCACCGTTTCTCCGCTGGCGCGGACCGCTTCGCTCAAGGCTTTGAGCCTCCTGCTTCTTTTTATGTATTGCGCTGCCGGTGGGCGCCTGGCCGTCCTTCGCCGCGAAGACCGTTTTTTTAACGGCCTGCTACTGGGATGCGAGATCACAACCTACTTCACCATGTTCTGTTACTTCGGTCTGGGTGCGGCGATTTGGGGCAATCCCAACTCTCTCGGTGTGGCGATGAGCGTTGGAGTGTTCCCCGTCCTATTCTGGGGATGGCTAACCAGCGAAGGGCCGGTTCTGAAGTCCCGCCGGTTAGTCGCGTTGCTGTTTTGTGTTTACCTGATCTTGTTCAGCGGGGCGCGAGCGGGCATGATCGCGGCGGTCGCCGCCATCCTTGCTTTCTGTTTTTGCCTCCACCAGTACAAACTGTTGATGAAACTGACGGCGCTGGCGCTGCTTCTGGTTGCCGTGGCTGGGGTGTTCGCTCCAGAAACCTTAAACCAACGGCTGAACGGACTGATGGATGTAGTGCTCTATAAGGGGCACAAGAAAGAAGGACTGCTGGGTTCGCGTCGAACCCCCTGGGAAGAATCGATTGCCTCGATCAAGGCGCATCCCGTGTTCGGGACCGGATTTGGCACCAGTCCAACCGGGCAGGATTACGGAGTGGAATTCGGAGAGCTGGTCTCGAGCGAGCAATCCAGTCGCGAGCACGGCAGCAGCTACATGACCATCGCCGAGTGGGTGGGACTGTTGGGTGTGTTGCCCTTTGCGGCTTTCCTGGGCGTGACACTGTTGAATATCTGGAAAGTTTGCGCGTGGATGAACCGAACATCAGATCCGCGGCACTACTCGGTGCCGCTGGCCATGGTGGTTTTGGCCGGTTTGGTACACGCCTGTTTCGAAGATTGGCTTTTTGCCGCCGGGTACTATGTCTGCGTGTATTTTTGGATTTTCGCGTTTCTTCTGGCTGATTTTGTTCCTCAAGCGGCCGCCGCCCCGGCGCCGGGCGTTATGGCGCGAAATTTTCGCACTCCGCCGGCCGGCTTCGGCGCGGCCGTTCCCCACCGATGATCCGATTGTTTATTAATGGCCTTGCCGCCAGTGCGGGCGGAGGCCTTACTTATCTGCGCAATGTGATTCCCCATCTGGCCCGGAGAGGCGATACGGAAACCACGGTAGTGCTGAATCCCGCGATGCGTGCGGAGTTCGGCGAGCTACCCAATGTCTCCCTGATCGAGGATAGGGAACCTTCCGGCGCCACGCGGCGTTTTATTCGGGAGCAGATGGTGCTGCCCAGGCTTATCCGGCGCAGTGGCGCCCAGGTTTTGATTTCCGCGGGCAACTTTGCGCTTTGGCGTTCTCCGGTGCCGCAGATCCTTCTCTCGCGCAACTCGCTCTACACTTCAGCCGATTTCTTGCGCGATATTCGCGCCCGCGGAGATTATGCGATCTGGCTCGACACCGCGGCGAAAAGCTTTCTCGCGCGTCAATCGATAAGCCGTGCGGACATTACCGTCGCCCCAAGTGCGGCGTTTGCTCAGGAACTTAGCCAGTGGAGCGGCCGGAAGGTGCTGGCGGTGCACCACGGATTTGATCCCGATGCTTTTACGAGCTGTGCAACGCCGTTGCCGACGGCGGCTCTAAGCCAGCTTGCGCAAGCGAATGACGCTCTCCGGCTGCTTTTTGTGAGCCACTACAACTATTACCGCAATTTCGAAACCTTATTTCGGGCGACGCCTATTTTGTGCCGTCGTCTGCGGGAAAAGAAGGTGAAGCTATTTCTTACCTGTCGCCTGAATTCCGCCGACAATCCCGGAACCTATCGAGCCGAGGCGGCGGCCTCTCTCGCCAACGATCTTCGCGAGAGCCACGATATTGTCGAGCTCGGAACCATCCCCTATCGTTCGCTTCATCATCTTTATCGCGCCTGCCACATCTACGTAACTCCGGCTTATGCCGAGTCTTTCGCTCATCCGCTGATTGAGGCGATGTCGAGTGGATTGCCGGTGGTGGCCTCGGATTTGCCGGTGCATCGCGAAATTTGCGGCGACGCGGGAATTTATTTTTCTCGATTTTCCCCTGAGGCGTTGGCGGAGCGAATCCTCGAAATTCACCAGTCGCCGGACTTAGGCGAAAAACTTGCGCGCAATGGCCTGCGGCGGGCTCGCGACTTCAGTTGGAGCGACCATGTGGAACGCCTGATTGCTCTGGCCCAGGGATTGGTGCGGCCGAAGCGGGAGCGAAACTGATGTCCGCAGCGGGTTTTTTTCAAGGCGATGAGGTGAGTTCACGGTTGCACGTGTTGACACTGACTCCATTTTTTCCATCGCGACAAAATGAGGTCAGCGGTTGCTTCATCGCGGAACCGATCGAGCCGCTTCGGCAGTGCGGCGTCGATTCCAGCGTGATTGCCGTAGCACCGATTCACTATCCTCGCCAACAACCGAGTGCGGCGGCGGCAGCAGAATGGGTGCGATTTCCGCAGGTTCCGGGAAATCTTGGGCTCTCGAGCGCAGGGAAGTCGCTTTACGCCTTTTTGTTGCGACGAGTAGAAAAACTGCACGCTACGAAGCCGATTGCTGTGATTCACGCGCACGCCGCCCTCCCCTGCGGTCACGCGGCGGCGTTGCTTTCGAAGCGGTTGAAGATTCCATTTGTGGTTACGCTCCATGGGTTGGATGTGTTCAACACTTGCTTCACGGGCGGAATGGCGGCGGGCTGGCGGCGAAAGGCATCGATGGACGTCTATGGTGCGGCGCGAACGGTTCTCTGCATTAGCGGCAAAGTGCAGGAAGTTCTGAAAGCCGGAACCACGGCTGAAATCCGCAGCACCGTTGTGCATAACGGTGTCAATCCGATTCTTTTTTCGCCGACTCCGGTTGCGTCAGGATTGTCCGATCCGGAGATTCTGATGGTCGGCAACTTGCAACGCAGCAAAGGCCACGAACTTGTTCTGCAAGCGATCGCTAAACTCCAACCATCGTTTCCAGAGCTTCGGGGCCGCATCATTGGAGAAGGGCCGGACCGCGCGCAGTTTGAAGCGCTGGCGGCAGAACTGGGCATTGCGCCGCAAGTTCAGTTTGCCGGGCGGCAGAGCCGGTCCGAAGTGGCTGAGGCCATGCGACACTGCTCGGTGTTCGCGTTGCCCAGCCGCAATGAGGGCCTGGGATGTGTGTACCTGGAAGCGATGTCCTGCGCCAAGCCGGTCATTGCCTGCCGCGGGCAGGGAATCGAGGAAGTGATTGAACACGGGAAGAATGGCTGGCTCATTCCTGCGGATGGACTTGACGAACTGGTGCAGGGGCTTTCGGCGTTGCTGGGTTCGCCCGAAATTTGCTTGCGCCTAGGCGCCGCTGCACGGCAGACGATCCTGGAACGGTTGACGCTATCGCACCAGGCGCAACGGCTTGTCGAGATTTACCGCCAAGCCGTGGCATGAGTCGCTGGCTCATCGCAAGTAGGGGAGGTGTGGCAATTTTCGAACTGCACGGCTACCTCATCACAAGATAACTAGATCGCAGCGCTCGATATAATTAACGTTCACCGCAATCGTCATCGCGAGCCGGAGGATGGGTTGCTTCACCAGCGCTACAAAGACATCATGTTTTGGGGTATAGCCAAGGCCACTCTGCCCAATTACTACCTGCGCCGCTATGTCGTGAGTGCAGGTTCGGCGAATGGCGGGCGCCATTTGCACCTTGGTTGTGGCACAAAATACCTGCCGGGTTTTCTCAACATCGATGGCAACCTCTTCAACAAAATTGACCTTTGGCTGGACGTGCGCAACGGACTTCCATTTCGCTCCGACACCGTCGATTCGATCTATTCCACCCACATGTTCGAGCATTTTTATCCGGATGAATTGCAGTCGCTGCTACGGGAATGCGCGCGGGTGCTGAAAGCGGGCGGCGGAATCCGCCTGATCGTGCCGAACCTCGCGAGTGCAATTTCCGCTTACAGCCAGAAGCAGAGTGCCTGGTTCTCCGATTCCTTTCCTCGCCACTTCGATTCGCTCGGCGGCCGATTTGCGAATTTTGTTTTTTGCGATGGGCAGCACCGGACCGCGTTTGACTTCAGCTATTTTGATGAAGTGCTCAGGCACGCTGGTTTCCGCGAAGTTGAGGAATCGCGGGAAGGGAAGAGCCGGTTGTATGCGAGCAGCGTTCCGCCCTATGAACCGGGAGACTCGAAGGACCTGCCGCATTCGCTGTATGTCGAAGGGTTCAAATAGCGATCGGTCTCGTGTTCGCGGCTTCGTTGAACCGCTGTCAGGATTGGTTCACTTGGAAGCAGACACATAGAGACTATCGGCGAGATAGGCCAAGGCCGGTACCTGCGTCGAAAGCCGCTGCAGGCGATCGGACAAAAGAACCAGCAACTTGTAGTGCCAGGGGAAAAACCGCAAATCGCTCACCTGCGGATTGAGCGAAAAAAAACCATCCACTTCGATGGAAGCTGGACCTATGGCGGCTCCGAATGTTCGCCGAAGTTCCGGAATCGTCCAGTACCGGACTTCAAAGTCCCGTGTCTCGCGAAAGCCGCGCCGGATCTGGTGATAGAGGCAGCGTATCCCAAAGACGTTTGGCATTTGAATTAGCGACTGCCCACCGGCGCAGAGAACACGATGAATCTCCGCCAGCACCGAACGGGCGTTTTCCTTCGAGAGATGCTGCAGCACACTGTAGGAAAAAACCTGGTCGAAAACCGAGTCGCGAAATGGCAGGTAGCGCCCGTCTGCCACCAGGTAAGGGATGCGGATGCCTAACTGCTGCGCTACTCGGCGGGCGGCGCGGATGCCTTTGAGCGATGGGTCAACTCCAACGGCCCGGTAGCCGGACTGCGCGGCTGCCAGGCACCAGCGTCCCCAATTACAACCGACTTCCAGAAAGCTCCGGCCCTCGCCTGCGGGAAGGCGTAGCGCGGGTATGGGGTATTCGGTGAGCGTGCCCACCAGATGCTGATAGAGGCTGCCGTTGGTGGCTCCGATGACGTCTCTAACAAACGGATCGATCTCGCCGGGCTTCAACTGGAGTTCAGGCGGCTTGGCAGGGGCGTCTTCCTCGACCGCGGCCAAGGCGCGAGTCCCCTCAATATGGGTTTGCTCGGCTTCTGAAACCAGCAGGATTGGAATGCCGTCAATGATGCGGTAGCGGTGACCCGAGGGACAAAAAAGCCAATCAGATTCCTGGCGAAGGTCTTGCTTATCCCGTGGACAAACCACGAGTCTCAGGAGTTCTTCGTCAAGTGATTGCATGCGGGGCAATCACCAACGTAGTGCCGGTCAAGCGGACTGTCAATCGTTCACAAAGGTGGTGGGTCAGTTTTGAAAGACGCATTCCCTCAGCGGCTAAAGCCGCGATTGATTTTGCGCGACCTACGGCGCTGCTGAAGCCGCGCCCTTTCAAGACAAAATTCAAACTTACCCACTGAGCCGCCTAGCCATCCTAACTCATTTGACTAAAGCCGGACCCACGGTTGCTGGCGACCTGTCCAGCGCCTCTTTCATCTGCTGCCATGCGTGCTTGGCTTCTTCCACCGAACCTTCATCTTCGATGGTCGTAATGTCGCCCGCAGCCCGATCCTGAGTGACGGCCTTTAGCACGCGCCGCATGATCTTGCCACTGCGCGTCTTGGGCAGCATCTCGACGAAGTTCAAATCGCCAATGACAGCAATCGGCCCGAGTTCATGACGCACCTGTTCCAGCAGAGCTTTCTTCAGTTCCTCCGAGGGGCTGAATCCTTGCTTGAGCACCACAAAGGCTGAGATCACTTCGCCACGGAGCTCGTCGGCGCGGCCAACTACACCTGACTCGGCCACCGCAGGATGGGTAAGCAGCGCGGTCTCCACTTCGATGGTGCCGATGCGGTGTCCGGCAATCTTAATGATCTCGTCGGCGCGGCCGGCGAACCAGACGTAGCCGTCGTCGTCAATATGCGCCGAATCTCCGCTGTAATAGACGTCTTTAATGATCTGCCAGTAATCGCGGCCGTAGCGTTCTTTTTCGCCCCATAGCGCCGGTGTCAAGCCGGGGAAGGGACGGCGGATTACCATGATGCCTTTTTCGTTTGGGCCGCACGGCTTGCCATCGACTTGCACGACTGCGGCATCGATGCCTGGCATGGGAATTGTTGCTGAACCGGGTTTGATCGGCAGCAGCCCGAGTCCATACGGATTGCCGAACATGGGACCGCTGGTCTCGGTCTGCCACATGTGGTCGATGACCGGAATCCTGTCCTTGAAGATCTTCTTCTGCAGCCATTCCCACGCCGGAGCGTTGAGCACTTCGCCGGCGCAGAACACGCGTTCCAGGTAATCGTGATTGGTTTTGAGCATGGGCGCATCGCCGTAGCGCATCAGCAATCGAACGGCGGTCGGCGAAGTGAAAATGCCGGTGACCCGGAACTCCTCGATCAGCGTTCGCCAATTCGTTTCTGGAGCCGGGTAATCGAGCGCGCCTTCAAACGCCACCGTGGTGGCGCCCACAATCAACGGCGCATACACAATATAACTATGACCCACGATCCATCCGATGTCGGAGGTTGACCACCAGACATCGGTGGGTTTGAGGTCAAACAGCCATTTGCCCATGCTATGGATATGAACCTGGTAGCCGCCGTGCGTGTGCATCGCGAGCTTCGGGGTCGCCGTGGTGCCGGAAGTGGCAAGAATAAATGCGGTTTCGTTGGATTCCATGGGGACATAGTCGCCGCTGTGGCCGTGGCCGCGGCCGAGGAAGTCTTCCCAGGACACGTCGCGTCCGGCATTCCACGGAATTTCCGTTCCGGTCCGTTTCAGCACGATGACGTGCTCGACGTCACTACCGCCTTGGAGAGCTTCATCCACGATCAACTTGAGGTCGGTGTTCTTCCCCTTGCGGTACGTCACATCGGCGGTGAAAAGCAGGCGTGAGCCGCTGGCGCGTACGCGGTCGCCGAGCGCCTTCGCGCCAAAACCGGCAAACACGACGGAGTGAATGGCGCCAATGCGAACCGTGGCCAGCAATAAGATGATGGCTTCCGGGCAGGTGGGCATGTAGACGGTGAGCCGGTCGCCTTTTTTGATGCCCATGCCGCGCAAGGCCGCGGCCACGCGCTCGACTTCGTAGAGAAGTTGGGCGTAGGTGAAGATGCGCCGCTCGCCGCGCTCATTCAGATAGATCAGCGCCGTATGCCCGCCCCAGCCGCGTTTGACGTGATAGTCAAGGGCGTTATAAGCCAGGTTCGTCTGCCCGCCGACAAACCACTTGAAGGTCGGCGGTGTCCAATCCAGCACTCGGTCCCACTTGCGAAACCAGGGTAGTTGCTCGGCTGCGCGTCCCCAAAAACCTTCCGGGTCTTCCTTCCCTTCATCGATCCACTTCTGCACTATCGGATTGATCAGACTCATGGTTTTCTCCTGTTCACTCTCGCAGCTGGATTTTTCAATCGGGGCAACCCTGCCAGGGAGGCCGCTTGGAGACGGTGAGAGCGTTCACGCGGAACCTCCTTTAGGGCGCGACGAACTGCTGATGGACGGGTGGAGTTTGCTATGCCCCCGGAATCATCGTCAGTGACGCAGATCACAGCATCTTGTGTTTTAAAAGAGGAGAATTTGCCGCAAATCACACCGTTATGTGATTAGAGTCATGGCGCGCTGACCTTAAAACACGCAGCATTGCGCTCCATGTACTGATACAATCCGCGACCGGAAGGAGACACCGTCTTATGCAAGTGAAAGTGTGGTTGTCGATCCTATTAGTGGTGGCCCTCATGGCTGTGCCCGTGATGGCCGGTACCAACGATTCCAAAACTGCAAATGAAACTTCCGCTACTCCACCCAGCGCTGAAGCGAGCCCCGCAGCGGCGAGCCCAAGCCCGAGCCCAGCTCCGAGTGTGAGCCTGGTCACAACCACGAGCGATGCCAATGTCGCGGCACTGCTTGGCGCCCTCGTAAAAAAGGGAGTTCTTGATCCCACCGAGGCCGCCGCAATCAGAAACGCAGCCCCAGGAGCCGAATTTCAACTCCTGATCGACGCTCTCAGCCGCAAGGGAATTCTGAGCGCGGCCGATTTGGCCGTAACCGCACAACCGTCCGCCGCCGTGGCGGTTCCGGTGGCAGCTACGGAAACCCTGATGACTCCGGAAGCGATGGGCTCGTCGCAGGCTGCCGCTGGCGCCCCGCCCGTGCCCGCTCCTCCGGCCGTGATCCCGGCGATTGCTCCGGTCCGGGTGTTCCCGATCGACGCCCCCAAGACCGGAGGTCTAAATGGTTTAAAAATAGGCCCGGTCACGATTGCCCCTTACGGCTTCCTCAAGGCGACCGTCATCCATGACAGCAGCGACCCCGATGGTGACGACTTTGCCTTTCCTGCCCTGTTCCTGAATGCCGCGAGTTCGACCAACACCGGTCCAACGAAGGATCCCGAAGTTCACATCAAGGCAAGGTCTACCCGCTTTGGAATGAACTTCGAATGGCCGGACGTTTCGAAGAACCTGACGCTGACCGGCAAGATCGAGGGCGACTTCGAAGGCAACAACACCGAGGTCGACAACGCCGATATTTCCTCGTTCCGCAACGGCCAAGTGAGACTGCGTTTGGCCTTCGTGCGCATGGATTATCACGCCAGCGAAAACACCGACATTTTCTTCGTCGGTGGACAGGACTGGACGCTTTTCGGATCCGGCGCGTTGCCCAATATTGTGGAAACCACCGGCCTGGGCTTTTTCTATGGCGACATCTACACCCGTTCGCCACAACTGCGGGTCGGCTTGATCCAGACGCTGAACAAGGACCACAACATCAAGTTCGAGGGTCAGTTCGGGGTCATGCAACCCAGCTCAGGCGAAATCCTGAAGCTCGGGTCGCTCGGTCTTGCCGGACAGATCGGGCAAGGCGAACGCGAGGGTTCCGACTCCGATCGTCCCGAGTGGGAAGGCAGAGCGGCGTTGAGCTTCCAACTTGACCCGGCCAAGGGTGTCGCCCCGGCACAAATCGCCTTCTCGGGATTCCGTGCCAGGCGTACGGATATCGCTATCAATTCGTCCGACGCGTATGGATTACTGTGCACGACCACCAACTACTGCACTAGCGGCGTCTCCGGCGCCGTCCCGAACGGTTTTCAAGTTTCCAGCCCGATGTGGGGCGGCCAAATCACGGCGCAATTGCCCACTCGCTGGTTCACCTTGGTGGCAAGCGCCTATAGGGGCGGTGATATGCGCTTCTACTTCGGCGGCCAAATCAACGCTTTCGCGACCGATACGGGTGGGCTGACTGGCATACAGGGACTGACGCCTGCCGGAGTGGGAACGCTGACCACTCAGGATGGCGGTCCGCTGGCTGCTTCCGGTCCCGACTTACTGGGTTGCAAGGGCACCTTTACCGCGACCGGACCTTCGGTGAACGGGATTACCCCAGGATCCTGCGCCGGCACGGTTACGGTTGCTCCGCAACGGGCCCTCCGCGGGTTTGGCGGGTTCGTCCAACTCGGGTTGCCGATTTCACGCTGGTTCAACGCCGATCCCCATGGCCACAACGCGGGCTGGCAGCTGCTGTTCGACTTCGGCAAGGACCAAGCCGTGCATCGCGACCTGGATAATGTGAACTTTATCGGGCAGTTGCCCCTCGCCATGAGCAAGATGGCGGTGGCGACCCTGTACTACAAACTCAACAACTGGTGCCAGTTCGGCTTCGAACAGTCGATCTACGCCGGCCGTATTAAGGACGGGCTCGACGCATACACCATTGCTGGAGTTGCCTCCAACGAATGGCAAGATCACCGGACGGAGTTCGGGCCGATCTTTAGCTTCTAGCTTCTAGACCGCATCTTCCCCCGGCGGGCCAAAACCAGGCCCGCTGCGGGATTTGCGCGGACGACTGAAATGGCCACTGCAGGGTTGACTGCGCTGGCTGCAGAAGAGATTGAGGGCGGACTTCACTCGGGCGATGGCCCCGCAGGTGAGTCTGTCCTCCCCCACCCTCCTCCAACATGAGGAACCTATTGTGCGGCGCGCGCCCAGGGATCACAATGTACCGAATCTGCGGAACTGGCCACCGACATCGTTCCATAAAACCCGGGACGCAACGGTTGCATCCGCAGTGTTTGGAGGAACTGGTGCGATGAGTATGCGTAGAATGGCGGTCCTGCAGGCGTGTTTTCTGTTGGTGGCTATGTTCGCCAGCGCCGCGTCGCGGAAAAACACGCTGGAGATCAAGGTTCTCGATTCACAAACTCGATCTGTGAGTCTCAGCGACAACGGGGTTCCAAGAAATTGCGACCAAGTCACTTTCGACGCGTATTGCCGTTCTACCCGGGACGGGCAATTGGTGCATACCTTGCTGGTGCAGGAAGGTGACCATCCCCCGTTCCGTATCGCTTGCACTCAGGAGTCAAAGTTTTCCAAGTGCACGCCGTTGCCCCGGGGTGAAACTTTCGAGGCCAAAAGAGACAAGCACGGCATTACCGTGTACTACATAGACGACAAGGGTAAAGCGCGAAGTCAGTTGTACACGCTGGTAGATTCGGGCGGGAAAGCGGTTCCTCCGGCGACTGGGGCAGCGGTTGTAGCTTCGACAGTCCCGTCGGCTGCAGCGCAGCAGAATTCGCCCGCGGTTGCATCGGCGCAGAGCTCAGCGGCGCCCGTGCCCGCTGCGGCCCCAACCAGGAGTTCGCCGGCGAGCCCGTCGGCGCAGAGCGCTGCGCAGGCGGTTCCGCTGAAGGTGCGGTGCAATTTCAGTTCAACGCCCCCCGGGGCGGAGATCACCGTCGATTGGAGGTATGTGGGCAACACGCCCTCCGAAATCGGCCTCGGCACTGGCACGCATGTCGTGGTTATTTCCATGCCGGGGTTTGCCGAGTGGAAGCGGGAGCTTACGGTGGCGCCGGATTCGGTAGTGAACGTGACGGCCAGTTTGCAGAAGGCGCAACCCTGACGGATGGGTTGTCGCTGGCCGATTTTGGGCTTTTGCTTGAGGTTGAACCGCTGTATGATGTCGCGCGAAAGTCGTCGCAGCTAGCCCAGCGCACGGAATTTGCGCCAATCTTTTTAGGCCGATCTTTAATGGCCGATCTTTTTAGACCGGTCTTTAATGGCCGATCTTTGATCTTTACGTTCCAGCTTGTCGGGCCGGCTTCATGAGGAGTCGGCTCCAGTTCGAATGCGGGTTGGCTTCTTGAGTCAACACGCAGGTGCCGTCCAGCAGTTGGCGGTGGACGTAGAAAGGCTGTCGGTTCTCATTTCATCTTCGTAAAGGAGAAAAAACTGTGGCGAACGAAAATGGTGCAACCACCCACTTGAATCGCTGGTGGCACGTGGTCGGTGGCATGTCTATGAACCTGGCACTCGGCACTCTCTACGCCTGGAGCATCTTCGTGGCTCCACTGGAAAAAGAGTTCGGGTGGAAACGGGCGGATACCTCAACCGTGTTCGGCATCGCGGTGGTGGTGTTTGCGCTCACCTTCATCGTGGCCGGAAGACTGCAAGACAAATACGGGCCGTTCCGGATCTCTCTGATTGGCGGCATCCTGGTCAGCGTCGGCTTCTTCCTGTGCTCTTATACGCACACCTTGAACTGGCTGTATGTGTGCTTCGGGGTGATTGGCGGGCTGGGCAACGGTTTCGGTTACTCCACTCCAATCCCAGTCATGGCGAAATGGTTTCCCGACAAGCGCGGGCTGGCTGTGGGTTTGGCCGTCGGTGGATATGGCGCTGGGTCGGCCATTTTTGGACCGCTTTGCAACCTCAAGCTCATCCCCGCCTACGGGGTGCACACGACGTTCCAGATTCTGGGAGTGATCTTCCTGGTCATGACCGTGTTTGGCGCGTTCCTGCTCAGGAACCCCCCGGCGGGCTACAAGCCACCGGGATGGACACCGGCGCCGGCGTCAAAGTCCGCCGCGACCACGTACGACTTCACCCCCGGCGAGGTGCTGCGCACACCCGCGTTCTACTTTATGTGGGTGGCATACGCGCTCGGCACGTTGGCGGGCCTGATGGTCATCAGCCAGCTCGTGCCCTTCGCCAAGAGTATGAAGATACCTACCGAGGCCCTGCAAACCATGACCATCTTCATCGGCGCCGTGGGTAACGCTTCCGGCCGCATTTTGTCGGGCTGGATGTCGGATGCGCTGGGCCGCCTTAACGTGCTGCGCCTGATGATCGGTGTCTCGATGATCGCCATGCCAGTGCTTTACCTGGTCGGCACTCAAGTCACCCCGCTCTACGTGGTAGTGTTTGTTGTGTACTGGTGCTATGGCACGCAATTGTCGGTGAATGGGGCCGCCGCCTCCGATTTCTGGGGCACGAAGAACGCGGGCATCAACTACGGGATGTTGTTTACCGCCTGGGGTGTGGCCGGCTACTTTGGTTCCAAGATTGGCGGTCAGATGTATGACAAGTACCACAACTACCAGATGGCGTTTTACACGGCGGGAGTGTTGGCGGCAGTTGCGCTAGTGTGCGAAATGTTAGCCAAGCGTCCGGCGTTGCCAGAGGGGAGTGTGGTAACCAGGAAAGCGCCAAGCGCAGCTTAGCTTTCGCAAAGCAGTTACGAAATTCCATCATAAACGCGGGCACGGCGCACCAGCATCTGGGGGCCGTGCCAGCGGCTTTGTAAGCAAGATTGGCTCCGCTACCCGCGACTGCGCTGGCGGAGATAAGCTCTAGTGAATTCAAATTCAGAAATATGAGGGGCAACTACTATGGCAGAGATACGTCAGAAACCACAAATCGTGAGCGAAGCCACCGAGGCTCAGATTGCAGTCCATTGGCGGGAGGAGGAATATTACTATCCTTCGGCAAAATTCATTGGCCAGGCGAATCTGACCGATCCCAGCGTCATCGAACGCTTCAGCGAGAAAAATTACCCGGAATGCTTCCGGGAGTACGCTGATCTGCTGACGTGGGACAAATACTGGGACAAGACACTCGACACCAGCGATCCGCCATTCTGGAAGTGGTTTGTGGGCGGCAAGATCAACGCTTCGTACAACTGCATTGACCGGCACCTCGCCAAGTACAAGAACAAAGCGGCGATTATCTTCGTTCCGGAACCGGAATCGGAAGCGCCCGTAGCTGTCACCTACCGCGAACTCTACGTGAGAGTGAATGAATTCGCGGCGCTGCTGCGGGATTTCTGCGGCCTGAAGAGCGGAGATCGTGTCACCATCCACATGCCGATGGTGCCAGAGTTGCCGATTACGATGCTGGCCTGCGCTCGTTTGGGAGTGATCCACTCGGTCGTGTTTGGCGGCTTCAGCGGCGAGGCTTGTGGAACGCGGGTCGCCGATTCGCAAAGCCACATCCTGATCACGATGGATGGTTACTATCGCAATGGCAAGCTGCTCGACCACAAAGCGGCCGCCGATATCGCGCTGGAGATGGCCAAGAAGGAAGGCCAGACCGTGGACAAGGTCCTGGTCTGGAGGCGGCACGCCGGCCAGAGCGCCACCACTTCGCCGTTCGTCAAAGGGCGCGATTTCTGGGTTGATGAAGTGCTCCCGAAATTTAAGGGTGAACTGGTGGCTCCCGTCCCCATGGACGCGGAGGCGCCGCTGTTTCTTATGTACACCAGCGGCAGCACCGGAAAGCCCAAAGGCTGCCAACATCGCACCGGCGGCTACCTGGCCTATGTGACCGGCACCTCCAAGTACATCCAGGACATTCATCCCGAGGATGTTTACTGGTGCATGGCGGACATTGGCTGGATCACGGGCCACTCCTATATCGTTTACGGCCCGCTCGCGTTGGCTGCGAGCAGCGTGATCTATGAGGGTGTCCCGACCTACCCCGACGCGGGCAGGGTTTGGAGAATCGCCGAGCGCCTGGATGTCAACATCTTCCACACATCGCCCACGGCCATTCGCATGTTACGCAAGTCTGGTCACGACGAACCCGACAAGTACAACTACCATTTCAAGCACATGACCACGGTGGGAGAACCGATCGAGCCCGAGGTCTGGCGCTGGTATCACGAAACGGTGGGCAAAGGTGAGGCGGTGATTGTCGACACCTGGTGGCAAACCGAAAACGGAGGATTCCTCTGCAGTACCAAGCCGGCGCTCGATCCCATGAAGCCGGGAAGCGCGGGCCCAGGCGTGCCGGGAATCTATCCGGTGATCATTGACGAAAACGGGCAGGAGGTCACGGCTGGATCGGGCAAGGCGGGCAACATCTGCATCCGGAATCCCTGGCCGGGAATCATGCAAACCATTTGGGGTTCTCACGACCGTTTCGTTGCCCAGTACTACGCCAAATACTGCAAGAATCGCAACAGCAAGGATTGGCGTGACTGGCCCTATTTTGCGTCGGACGGCGCGGTGCTGGCCGCCGACGGCTATTTCCGCATTCTCGGCAGAGTCGATGATGTCATCAATGTGGCCGGGCACCGCCTGGGCACAAAGGAAATCGAGTCTGCGTGTCTGACGGTTCCCGAAGTGGCGGAAGCGGCGGTAGTTCCGGTGGCGGACGAGATCAAGGGCCGTGTGCCCGAAGTCTATATCGCCCTGAAACCCGGTATTCAGTCCAGTCCTGAGATCCTTGCCAAGGTCAACAAGGTCATTGAAACCATGATTGGCAAGATCGCCCGTCCGCGACGGATCCTCGTCGTTCCGGATATGCCAAAAACACGCTCCGGCAAACTCATGCGCCGTGTGCTCGCTGCCCTCTCCAACAACATGAACACGGGAGACATCACCACCCTGGCTAATCCAGATGTGGTGGAAAGCATCCGGGAACTGGTGCAGGGCAAAGAGGTGGTGGCGTTGACCGATGGTCCCGAAGATCTGAAGAGATTCGGAACCGAAGAGTAAGAACGCACTTCAATTACACGGTGGAGGGACGGGCGTCTGGCCCGTTCTCCACCGTTGTTTTTTTGCCTATTCCGACATTGGCAGCGGAAGCTTTCGAACTGGGTTTCGGTTTCCTCTGTGTTTCTCTGCGTCCTCTGTGGTGAGGATTTTTCTGGCCCTCCAGGCCCACACTACAAAATTGGAATAGCTGAAATAAACCCAGTTCCGCTGAAACCGTCCCCTCCGAGTCGTCATCCAATACAATCGCGCCCCAATCTTCGCGCCGGATCTCATGGGTCGAATCGAGAGCCTCGAATGCGACTAGCAGAATGGGTTACAAGAAACGACGCGGCGGGGATGGACCCGCTCCTGGAGCGCATCCATGATGCCCGCAGCCGAAGCGATGCGCTTTTCAATCTGTTGCGCGATGGCGCATCCGGCAGCGCATTTTATGAGCGGCCAATTCCAGAGCGTCATCGCATTATTTTTTATGTGGGTCACCTCGAAGCATTCGATTGGAATCTGTTGCACGCACTATCGGCGGGACAGAAGAGCGCTCATCCCGAATTTGATCGGCTCTTTGCCTTCGGCATCGATCCCGTTGGTGGGGGGCTGCCCACCGATCTGCCTTCGGACTGGCCATCCGTGGAAGCCGTCCGTGACTACGTGCGCCATGTCCGCGACGCTCTCGACAGAAATCTTGCAAACCTGGTTCTCGAACCAAACTCGCACACGCGCGATGGTTTTCCACTACCCACCTTGCTCAATGTAGCGGTTGAGCATCGCCTGATGCATGTCGAGACGCTGGCCTACATGTTCCATCAGTTGCCGCTCGATCGGAAAATGCGGCCACCAAATTTGCTGAGTCTCTCTGGGGCCCCGGTAAATCACCGGCCGGTCGCTATTCCTGCTGGCCGGGTGACGCTCGGTCTAGCTCGCAGCCCCGAGGAGTTTGGCTGGGACAACGAGTATGAGACTCACGCCGTGGAAGTTCCATGCTTCGAGATTGATCGGTACAAGGTGACCAACCGCCAGTATCTCGAGTTCATGGCCGCGGGCGGCTACGAGACGCGTGTGTTCTGGGCCGACGACGACTGGAACTGGAAGGCCACTCGTGGAATTTCGCATCCCTTGTTCTGGAAGAAGGAAGACAGGCAATGGCTCTGCCGCACCATGTTCGACGAAGTGCCATTGCCGCTCGACTGGCCTGTCTACGTGAGTCATGCGGAAGCCAGTGCTTATGCGCGCTGGGCAGGGAAGTCATTACCCAGCGAAGCGGAGTGGCAGCGCGCCGCCTACGGCACGGTCAACGGAGACACCAGACCATACCCGTGGGGCAACCATGCGCCCGCTGCCATCCTCGGCAATTTCGATTTTCAGCAATGGGACCCGGCGCCGGTGAATTCCTTCCCCGAGGGGCAAAGCGCTTTCGGCGTTCACGATCTGGTCGGCAATGGCTGGGAGTGGACCTCCAGCGTTTTCGGTCGGTTTCCTGGTTTCGAGGCATTTCCTTTCTACCGCGGATACTCCGCTGATTTTTTCGATGGCAGGCATTTCGTCATGAAGGGTGGATCGGCGCGCACGGCGGCGTGCATGCTGCGCTCCACCTTTCGCAACTGGTTCCAACCGCACTACCAATATGTATATGCGGGTTTTCGCTGCGTCAGCCGCTGATGTTCGAGCTCGACCATGGAAGGGGATTCAGAAATGCTGGCGCAAGCGATTAACTTTCACGCCCTTAACAATGTGGCTTATGAATTCGCCGCGGATGTCCGCGTGGGACTCACCCGTCCGCAACAAAAGGAACTTCTCTCCAAGTACCTCTACGACGAAGTGGGATCGGCGCTGTTTGAAGTGATCAGCCATCTCCCCGAGTATGGACTCACGCGAGCCGATGAACGTTTGCTGCAACGTCATGCCAGTGAGATCGTAGACCGGCTGGACGTTCCCGTCGCCGTGGCGGAACTGGGCAGCGGCAGCGGCAAGAAGACGCGCTGGATCCTGGAGGCCCTCAGCCGCCGCCAGCCCACGTCTTATTATCCGGTCGAAATATCTCATGCCGCCATGCTCATGTGCCAGCGCGAACTCAGCGATATCGATTCCATCAGCATCGTGGGTTTCGAACGTGAATACCTCGACGGGTTGCGCGAGATGGCCGCGTACCGCAAGCCCGGCCAGCACGTGTTGGTTCTGTTTCTAGGCAGCACCATCGGCAATTTCGATCGTCCTGCCGCGGTGAAATTCCTCAAGGACGTGCGGCAAATTCTGGCGCCCGGAGATTCCCTCCTGCTGGGAACGGATCTGGAAAAGCCCAGTGCGCAATTGCTCAAGGCCTACGACGACGAATTGGGAGTGACCGCTGCCTTCAATCTCAACCTGCTGGCCCGCATCAATCGCGAACTCGATGCCGATTTTGACCTGGCCCAGTTCGCCCACGTAGCCCGCATCAATCGCAAATCTCGCAGCGTCGAAATGCATCTGAAATCGAAGCGCCGTCAAACCGTGCGCATTCCGGCCGCCGATCTGCGCGTGGAATTTGCGGAGAACGAGACCATCTGGACGGAGAGCTGCCACAAGTACTCGGCGCAAGAGATCTTCGCCTTGGCGCGCGCGGCCGGCTTTTGCTGCCAGGCGCAATGGATCGACCAGCAATGGCCCTTTGCCGAGAGCCTGCTCGCTGCGAAATAATCTTATTCACTCTTTGGCTGACAAGCCCACGGAGGAATCTATGCCACAGCATTGCACTCACCTTAACCAGATCAAAATAAAACAGACGACTACGCACGTATGCGAGGAGTGCGTTAAGACCGGCGACATGTGGGTTCACCTGCGCATGTGCATGATTTGCGGCAACGTCGGTTGTTGCGACTCGTCCAGAAATAAGCACGCGACCAAGCACTTTCATAAAACCAACCATCCTCTTATGCGCTCGATCGAGCCCGGAGAGTCCTGGATCTGGTGTTATGTAGACGAGATCGAAGCGGGCGAAGTTGCCGCCTGAACACCGGCTGGGATTTTCCGAACCGTGGTGACGTTGCTGCGGCGGGAGTACGGGCGGGGCCGAGCTGCGCTCGGCTGGGCAGGTGAGGCACCTGCCCCTACGCAACCTTGGAATTCATCTGGCGTCCGCACGCGCTCTTGAGTATTCTCTTGACGATGGCCACCGTCTCGTTAAGCGAACTTTTGGGCTCGACCGTCTATGACGCCTCTGGCGCCGCCAGCGGCCGGGTGCGCGAAGTGGCCCTCGCCCCGCAGGAAGACCGCTCCCGCGTCGCCTTGCTCATCGTCAAAACGCCGGCGGGAAATCGCCTTTTGCCCCTGTCGGCTGTTTCGGCAATCAACGGAGGTATCCGCGCCTCCACAGCGGTTGCGGAGTGGAACGCAGCCGATGGCTCCGAAGGGCTCCTGCTGCTCAGTCGCGATCTGCTCGATCAGCAAGTCATAGACGTTCACGGCCGCAAAGTAGTACGCGTGAACGACGTGGATTTTCATCAGGACAGCGCACAAAATCAACTCGTCCTGAAAGTTGGTGGTGTCGATGTGGGCGCGCGTGGTGCGGTTCGCCGCCTCCTCAAAGGCGTGGTTCCGGCCGCCGCCCTGCGGCTATTGCTCCTCCGCATTCCTCCCCGCGACATTCCCTGGGACTTTGTGGATCTCATCGAGACCGACCCACTCCGCCGGGTCAAGCTGAGGATTTCGCATGAGCGGCTGGGCAAGCTCCATCCCGCCGATATTGCCGACATCGTGGAAGACCTGGCCCCCGATGAGCGCGAAGCCGTCTTCGAGACTCTGGACGAAGGCGTCGCCGCCGATGCCTTGGAAGAACTCGAACCCAAAGTGCAGAAATCGGTCCTCGAATCGCTCGATTCCGACCGCGCCGCCGACATTGTCGAAGAAATGGAACCGGACGCCGCTGCCGATCTTCTGGGCGACCTGTCCGATGACAAGACGGAAGAAATCCTGGTGCAGATGCAGCCCGAAGAGCGCCAGGAAGTAGCCGACCTGCTCGAGTTCAAGGAAAACACCGCTGCCGGCCGCATGACCACCGAGTACATTGCGCTGCCGGTGACGGCCTCGGTCCAGGACGCCATCGAAGCCATGCGTACTTTCGAAGGCCGCATGGAAAGCATGAGCATCATCTATCTCACGGATTCTCACGGAACTCTGGCGGGCGCGGTGCCGCTAGTGAAGATCGTTCTGGCACCGATATCGACTCCCCTGCTGGCATTAGCGCAGGAGCCCCTTGTCTCCTGCCACGAAAACGCGAAAGAGAAGGAATTTGCGGAACTTTTTGACAAGTACAACCTGCTCACGCTGCCGGTGATCGACGAACAGAGTCATCTCACCGGTGTGATCACGCCAGACGACGTCATCGCCATGCTCCGCGCCAAACTGTAGGAAGTTCTGATTAAGCCTCGGGGCCTCCGTGCACCCCTGTGTACCCTGTCTTTAATTCCATTAGTTTGAACTCGACCTTGCGGACAGGGCTGGGAAGTTCCACGTATCGGACACCGATCCGGGGGATTCTGAGCGTAATCGGGATATTACGCCAATTTGACCTCGGGACCTTCGCCCTTACAGACTACAATTCGATACATGGTGGCATTTACGAAACACAAATGTAATAGAGTTGCGTACTTAGTATGACCTGACCGGCGAAATTTGTACCAGGTGGAATGAGAGAGAATCCACTTGGAGGAAAAGCGGGTCATGCCCATGCAGAGGTACAAACCAGAGCAGATCGTGACGATGCTGCGGCAGATTGAA
>Ga0074044_10000163_pt1 | contig 66219 bp, 63 predicted proteins | sample BogForMeECP23OM1_FD_94443 | JGI IMG/M metagenome (GOLD analysis project Ga0074044, IMG submission 94443) | Bog forest soil microbial communities from Calvert Island, British Columbia, Canada - Bog Forest MetaG ECP23OM1 | ecosystem: Environmental > Terrestrial > Soil > Wetlands ...
CCTCATGATGCGGGACAGCACGCGGCCGGTGCTCGCGGGGCTCGCTGTAGGAATGCTTCTAGCGGTTGGAGCGTCGTATCTGCTGCGCGCCGTCCTCTATGGAGTGCACCTTGTGGACAGCGTTTCGTTCCTCGGCGCGTCCCTACTGTTTCTGATAATCGCTTTGCTGGCCACGCTGCCGGCGTCGAGTCGGGCAACCCGCGTGGATCCGATGGTCGCGCTGCGCTACGAATGACCTGAGCTGTGGAGGTTTTAATTATCCTGAGAATCCTGCAGCCTGTGGCCGAATACGGCGCCTAAACGAGAACTCAAGGCAGAACATTCCGGGCGGATAGCCGGCAATCCCGAAGTAATTCGAAGAACGGACGAACCCCGGGGCGCCGCAAGTCACCAAGGCGTTTGGCTGCAGAACTTTCGTCGCGCAGTCGTCCGACGGGAACGGCACGCTGAGAACTTCCTCCCGATGCTTCACCTCGCCTCGGCTTTGATCCTGCTCAGGCACTTATGAGAAGAGTTCTACCCGCTACTGACAATTCGCTCTCCTAAACTCCTCCACCTTCTTCCTTCGAAATTATTGTTCCTCCTCGGGAGCTTGCTTAGGTTTCGCTATGGCGTTACCGGTGTCCACGGAAAATAGCATGTAGTTCCTCAGCGTGTGCGTGTGGTGGTACCGCTTTCCTCGCAGCTCCATGAACATCTCCGCATCCCACGGAAGCCATAACGTTGTTCCGCTGTGCTCAAACTTCACGGGGCCGTAGTCGATGAGCAGGTGATCCCGTGTGAGTTCTAGATCTTTCACAGGTTCGCGAAGATCCGTTTCTATATGGAGCACGTCGTAGCTGCTCGCGGCAATCCACACACGGCCCTTCATGGGTATCGAGTATGTGCCGCGGCTATTCGTCCAGAGTCGTATGCGCGACGCCACTTCCTTGTTCTGTTCGAAGCGCAGTCTCCAAACAGCTTTGCCCCGCCACGTTCCTAACCCCTCACACTTGTAGTTAAGATCGCCATCGTAATGTGGGTCGAAAACGCTCAGTGCGAGAGCGGCCAGGCCCTGCGTCGCCAGCGAAGTTGGAAAAGATTCAAGATTTTCCCCGCCATCGCGCTTCTCTTCCAGAAAAGACATTCCTGGCCTCGGGTGCTCCACGAAGATGAGATAGCTGAAATCCTTCTCGCGCACCGGCCCGGGAATACCATTGGAGTCCACTTCTTGATGTTCGATGTGTTCGGTCGCTAAAAATTTCTCGAAGTTCCCGAGTTGGCGCATCATTTTCGCCTGCGTCCTCCGAACCAAATCGGTTTCCGAGCACGCAACATCCTGGACGGCCGGATATTCCTTGCTGTCGATGTCCGGAGGTGCCCATGGGCGCACTGCCGCTGGAGTAGGCGTAAGCGACGTCACAAGCGGAAGCAGTGGTTGAGGCGGCTCGAGATTCGAAACCGTTGTAACTACCGGCATCTCCAACGCAGCGAGCTGCTTTTTAGCCTCAGGCACGGCGGGATCGTTAGGAAAACTCCGGATGACCGTTTCGAACGCTCTCTTCGCTTTCTCTCGGTTTTCCTCCTGGACCAGAATTTGGCCCAAGAGCATCCACGCCGCCGCATGATCCTTGCCGAGTTCAACAGCGCGCGTCGCATGAGGAAGCGCCTTTTCGTAATCCTTCTGTTGAACGTATGCATTGGCGAGCAGCAAGTGGGTGCGCCAGTCCGCGCCATTTACCTGGTAGGCCTTCTCCAAAGTCTCCGCAGCCGCTGCGGCGTTCCCCGTTCGAAGCTGAAGTTCTCCGAGAGACAAAAGCGAGCGCTCATGAGCAGGATAAAGGGAGAGAACCGCCTGAAATTTAGCGCGCGCGGCATCGAAATGTTCCTGCGTGTATTCCACCATGCCGAGCAAGTATTGGACGTCTGGATTGCCTGGTGCCATCTTCGCTGCCTTTTCGAATTGCGCGCGAGCCGCGTCATATTGATGCCGCCGCATCTTGTCCAGCCCTTTGTCAACTTCTGCCTGCAACCGCGGCGTCATGAGCGTTCCGCTTGGCGCGCTGCTACCCGAAGCACCCTCGTTTTCCCTGTGCAAGTAGACATAGAGGAAACTGCTCGAGCCGCCCCCAAAAACGGAGGCGCGTTCGGTGGCGGTCTTATAACCGACCGCTGATACTTCGACATCGTATTCGCCGGGAAGAATCTGCGGAAACGTAGCGGTCGAGTTGCCCTGTGTGGAACCAGTTACATGAAGGCCGCCTGGGGTAGAAAGCGTGACGACAGCATAGCCGTCGAGCGGCATGCCGTTTGGTTCGCGCACGCTGACGTTTACGTCGACGGGCCCTTCCGAGAGAGAGGAAGGGTCGCTGGGCCGCTGCCCGGCACTTTGCCGGGGGACTCCGCCAGATGGCGGTCGCGCGAGAATGACTGCCGGAAAAACAAGCAAAGCGCAGTAGGCCAGGAGGCCTGGGAAAAAGCGTGCGAGCGAAATGCGCCGAGGTAGCATACAAACCTGGTCTGACCACCGAAATCTCCTCAAACAGTAGCCAAGAGTAGCGAGAATGGTCAAGCGAATCGTGATGCGGAATATGGTGCGCAAGAGTCTCGCAGCGGAAGCAAGAAGAACCAGAGTTGCGCAGGCGAGAGAAAGGGTCGTCACAGCGGCTTGGAATTCGCTATAGTAGGCGAGCCGAAAGCAGGGAGGGGTTTATGCCACAAGTAAAATCGCGAATGGAACGAATGCCGCGGCCGGCAGTTTTCGCAACGCCCGCCGAGGAGCGGCGCCACCGGAAGGAAAAGCTTGCGGGAGCCTTCCGCATCTTTTCACGATGCGGGTTCGACGAAGGAGTGGCGGGCCACATCACGGCGCGCGATCCCGAAAAGCTTGACCATTTCTGGGTGAATCCTTTTGGAATGCATTTTAGCCAGATTCGCGCATCGGATCTTTTGCTCGTCAATGATCATGGCGAAGTGGTGGAAGGCGAACGCGAAGTGAATCTTGCGGCGTTCGCGATTCACTCGAGAATTCACAAAGCGCGTCCCGACGTGATTGCGGCGGCGCATGCGCATTCGCTGAACGGCAAGGCCTGGTCTTCGCTGGGGCGGCTGCTCGATCCGCTGACGCAGGACGCTTGCGCGTTTTACGAAGACCATGTTGTGTTTGACGATTTCAGCGGCGTGGTTTACGACACGGACGAAGGCGACCGCATTGCCAAAACGCTTGGCGATAAAAAGGCCGCGGTTTTGTGCAATCACGGCTTGCTCACCGTTGGGCAAACCGTGGACGAAGCGGCGTGGTGGTTCATCACCATGGACCGGTCGTGCCAGGCGCAATTGCTCGCCGAAGCCGCGGGAGAGCCGCGCAAGATTCCGCATGAGACGGCGAAGCTCACGCACTCGCAGGTGGGATTGCCGATGGTGGGGTGGTTCCAATTCCAGCCGCTGTGGGACCGCATCACGCGGGAGCAGCCGGATTTGTTTGAGTGAAATGAAAATGGAAAGCAAAGAAGTAAGGAAGTAACGCGGTGACGGCAAAAAGAAACCTTGGGCGGCCATTATTTTAGGGTTGAACGGGCTGCAAGGTAACGGGCGCTTGTCCCGCTGGCGGCGCGGGTTTTTTGGAGTTCTGATTTTTCTTGCTCGTGTCTCCCGCTCCTTTTTGGGTTTGCGGCGCGACTTTTTCCGCGGACTTAAAGGGCGATTGCTGGCCGGAGCCCATTCGTTTTAGAACAAATATTTTGTCGCCGTCTTCGAGGACGAGCTTGACTTCGTCCTTGCTCAGCCATTGCACGACAGCGGGCGTGACATGCTGATCCGCGAACTGGAAATGCAAAGTCCAGGAAGAGAGATCGCGCGTGTCGATGACATAGGTTCCCCTGGATTCCAAACGATCGAAGACGCCTTTCTGAAAATCCTTTTCGCCGAAAAAAATTCTTTGCGGATAGAGATCGAGCGGCGATGAATCCGTTTGTTCGTCCTGCTGAAGAATCGCCCAAGAACCGCGCAGGCCGGTTGCTGGAATTTGTGAAGCAATTTCCGTGGCTAGATTCCGATTAAGCTCGTCTTTTCGCGACTGGTAGGCGGTTCGGCGTGCAGCATCGGCGGAATCGCCGAAGATCGACAAACTGAATGGTGCTGTCAAGGTCAGGCAATGAACACCGCCTTGCGACTTCGCTGCGTCCGTGGCTTCGATGACGACAATTTCGGCGTTGGGGCCGAACGCGGCGACAATCTGGTTCATGGCCGCGGATTGAATATCCGTCTCATAATCTTTATACGATGGAACAAGAACCTGTTTGTGCCCATCGGCGCTCGTTCGCACTAACGCATTTAACACGGCTGGATAATAGGTATGGCCGTTCGCGGGAATTTTTGGAAATGGCGAAGGGACGGGGACGACTTCGTAGCCGAGGCGGCTGAGCCGATCGGCGTTCAACTGCATGGCGAGTTGCGCGTTGAGCGCGAGGTCGCGCTCGTCATTGGTCAGTTTGCTCCAATACTCCGCCGCGAATCGTTTGGAAAGGTCATAGGAAGCGAGCAGGATGCGCTTTCCGCCAGCCGGAAGCGCGAACATATCGATGTGCTCGATGACGGGGCCCGGCAAAGGTTCGAGGTACGTGACGCTTTTGCAGCCGCCGGTTTTTTCGAGCTCCTGATCGAGATTGATATTTTGATCCTTGTTGCGAGAGAGGAGCACGCGCGTGGTCAGGCAGCGGCCGTCTTCCAGCTTGAAAAGATTTCCTCCGTCGACGGCGACTGGCGAGCTTATGTAATTGAAATCGGGGGCAGCGAGGACCGCGTCGGCGATATCGAAAGCGGAATCCTCGTCATTGGAGCGCTGGACGGAAGCTTCGGTCAAAATCTGCGTGTATTCGCGGAGGAGATTCAGTTTGGCGTCGATGGCGGAAAGGACGGCCTTGCGGGCTTCCGGTGTCGAATCCTGAGTGAAGTCGTCGGACTGTTCCTCTTGTTGGCGGGTTTCGAGCAACTTCAGCCGCGCGGTTTCCAGCTCCTGAAATTTTTCGCGCTTGGCTTCTTCCTTTCGCAGATCGAAATAGCGCCAGTGGACGACGTAGGCCGAATCGCCGCGGGCCTCGATTTGCGGGCCGAAATCGCGGATCCACAGGCCGTCGTGTGGCGCGATTTTCAAGCGGACGCGATCGGTGCGGAGCAGGTCGCAGATCTGAAATTCCTTGCATCTTTGCTCGATGGCGGTCTGCGTGGTGTCGTCGGGGGCTAGCAACAGGACGGGACCGAATTTGGCGGTCGCCCGGACGATATTCATCTGAATCTCGAGGAGATGTTTTTCTTTTTCGAGCTCGGCGGCGGCATTGCCGAGGAGGCCTTCGCTGACGCGCTGGGTTTGCTGGGCGCGGGCGTCGAGGGCCTGGAGCGAGAGCATGACGACGTCGGTTGAGGAGGGTGCCGAGGGAGGGGGAGCGGTTTGCGCCGGGGAACCGGGCGGGAGGACGAGGAGGAGAAGCAGCAGTAGGGCGAGCCGGGGCGAAAGTTTGCGATTGCGATCCTTGCTCATGCCGCTCTTCGGCTCCCCGGAATCCGCAGATCCAACCACTGGAAGTTCAAAAGGCGATGGTATGACAGATGGCTTGGTGTCTGCGCCAACTTTTTTGGGGGGATCCCCCCACCCCGGGGTGTCCAGAAGTTATGAAGTAAAGCATAGAGGAGATTGGAGTTGCGGGGATTCCTGCGTGTGCAGAACCTTGCATGCGATGCAATGACGTAACGAGGTAACGATATAAAGAGACAGAAGGGCAGGCCGACGTGGGGAGTGACGAGTTGCAAAACTTTGGGGCTGGACGGAGGGACCCCCTCTCCCGGTTTTTTGTAAGTGTTGCTGATACAGGACTTAAAGTGGAGCGGAATCAACAGTTGTGGAAGTGTTGATTCTGAAGGGGTTCGGAGAGAACGGCTTTTATGAAGTGGTAACATGGGCGGAACTGGAGATTTCGCGGGGATTTTAGGAACCGCGCGGCGAGCGCACATGACTGAAGGGAGGTCGGACGTGGTCCGTGTCCCAATCGACACACTGATTATAACATATTGGTACTGGTTGTCAAGTATAAACTAAAAGTCGTTTGTTTGTGGGAGTTGTGGGTCACGGAGAGTGAGTGGGGAGTAGTCAGTACTGAGTAGAACGGTGAACAAGAGTGGGAGAGGAGTGCCCCACCGTTTGTGAGAAGCAAGACCGCAAACGGTAGGCTACCCGAGACTTAAGAAATCGCCACCCGCCGGCCCACTATCCGCCCTGAGCTCCGGCCGATTCCACTTTTGTTTTTGGTTCGGGTTTATAGTCAATCGCTAACCTGAACCTGAAGTCATGGAACTGACGGGCCGAATGTAAGCGCAAGCGATAGATCGCGTCGCTGGAACTCTGGCCACTCCGAAACATTAAGCTCAGGACCTCGTTCTCTACGGCACCCGGCGGAAGGGCTGGGAAGTCAGCCTTAATTCTGTACTGCTCCGACAATCCGTCTGGCGCATCAACGGGGCTGGCCGAGAATGAGTCCGACTCAGTTGGCTCTTTGTATGGGACGGCTGGTGCAGCGCCCTGGGCATACATTGTGGTGCCGTAGAAGACGGTATTAAAATTTACGGTTCGGTATTCGCATGCGACCAGTGCCGCGCCTGCCGCGCAAAAGAGGTACACGTGGGTTATGCCGACCATTCCTTCGAGAGAGTCGTTGCGGAGGTGAATCGGGAGGTTGAAAGAGAGAGATCTGCTGACGGCCTTAACGATGGGGATTTTTTCGCGATCGAATGGGGCGGACGCATCACTAGGTGAGAGATCGACCCCATACAGGCGAATTGAGAATCGTTCCGCGCCGCCCGCCCGTTGTTGCTTACGCGACTCTGCAATTGCCCATTGCAATTTGGGCACGAGCGCAGTTCGAAGCGCATCGATCTTCCCGCCATAAACTGTATGTGGGCGGTGTTTGAGATCAAATGGAATATCGTCCACATTCTGGGTGAGGACCCTTTCAGTGAGTAGAAGGAACACGACAAGTATCAATAGGCGCTTGAAAGGTTGTTGGGGGATTTGAAGGCGGGGAGGGCGTTGGGTGGTGAGTAGGGAACGGTGAGTAGTGGGGAAAAAGCGGATCCCTCGCTTCGTTCCCTTCGACTCTCAGGGCAAGCGGGATGACAATTTTGGGGGACGGTTCGGCAGAGAGAAAGAGGGCACGATGTTCCGGCTGCTGCCCGGAATCTGCGAAATCGTGCCCCACGGGGAAGGTGGAGGGGCAGGCCGGTCGGCGTCGAGAAAGAGGGCACGATATATCGTGCCCCTACAGGGGAGTTGCGGGGCGGGACGAGGAGGTGGCGGGACTACGGTGCTAGCTTTCCAGTACGCGCTGGACGCCTTGCGGGCTGCGAGCAATAACCGTCAGGTAGGCTCGCGTGGGCTGATCGGGTGTGGCGCGGCCCTGTTCCCAATCGCGCAGCGTGCCGAGGGGAATATGAAACCGCCTGGCGAGTTCCTGCTGAGTCAAACCCAATGCGCGGCGAATAATTTTTGCTTGGGGTGTACGCTTCATTCGCTTTAAGTCGGCGCTGCTCAAAGGGCGTGCATCAGGGTCAGCAAGCGCGGCGCGTTCGATTGCTCTTCGCGTCATGGGACGAAGCTCTTTATTGGTTTTCCTGGAGATAGGTTTCCTACTCATGTTTCGCCGCCCTCCGGGCGGATATGATTCTGATAAGGTCCTGCCGTTCGGTATAGGCCACGTAGAGGACGTGGGCGGTAACGATACCTATAATCACAAAGCGTTCTTCGCCATAGTCTCGCCGGTCGTCAAGAAACTCGACGACAAACGGGTCTTTAAAGACTTCTTTAGCCAGCTCAAAACTGACTCCGTGCCGCTCGTAGTTGTCCTTTCCTTCGGACTTGTTCCATTCGAACTTCAAAGCCATAGTACGGGATTCCAGTAGTAAGGTCAAGTGTCCAGAGTTTATCTCCTACCAGGGACCAAGCATAGAAACATTTTTTGGGTGTAGGGTAGGCAACTCGACGAAGGACCAGGAATTTGCGGAGCGGCTGTACGGGGACTTCCGGAGCTAGGAGAAGAGAGATTTCATCGCACAAAATGCGTGCAATGGGGCAGCGGTTCTCTCTGCGTCCTTCGAGGCTCAGGGTAAGCAGGATGACAATTTTGGGGGACGGTTCGGCAGAGAGAAAGAGGGCACGATATATCGTGCCCCTACAGGGGAGTTGCGGGGAGGTGGCGGGCCTGCGGCGCTAGCTTTCCAGTACGTTCTGGACGCCTTGCGGGCTGGGTTTACGTGTGTCGCGCCTGCGGCGCTCCTGAGGAGATCACGAGGCGCTGGATTCTCGAGCGTGCTTACTTGGACTGAGAAGGAGGAGCGCACCGTCCGTCGCAGACGCTCGTCCTCGACGCCGCGCCTCTTGACAAGTAATTGCTTGCCTCATATGCTCGTTTTGGCATAACATCATGGAGACTGCCAACCCCACTCTTAAACCGGTCCTTTGGATTGGGAGTGCAAAGGCGGACTTGTCGAATTTTCCAGAGGACGTCAAGGACGCCATGGGCTTTGCGCTCTACGTTGCACAGCAAGGCGGAAAGCATGCGGATGCAAAGCCGCTCCGAGGATTCGGTGGGGCTGGCGTTCTTGAGATTGTGGAAGACCATTCCGGGAACACCTATCGTGCGGTTTATACGGTGCGGCTGGCAGGCCGAGTCTACGTGCTCCACGCCTTTCAAAAGAAATCGAAGCACGGAATCGAAACGCCAAAGGCCGAGACCGACCTGATCAAGCGGCGCCTCAAGCGAGCCGAGGAAGAGCACGCCGGATGGCTAGAACGACAGAGGGCAATGAAAGAACAATGACCAAGACAATCGAAGTAGAGGAAAGCAGTGGCAACGTCTTCGCCGATCTGGGTCTGCCAAGTCCGGAAGAGCGCCTCACAAAGGCCGCGCTCGCCATTCGCGTCGCCGACGCTATTCGTTCGCGCCGGCTGACTCAGGCGAACGCAGCCCGGATACTGAAAATTGATCAGCCAAAAATCTCTCGGTTGCTTCGCGGCCAACTCTCCGGATTCTCCACCGAACGGCTCATGCACTTCCTGACGCTCCTGGGCCGGGACATTGAAATCGTTATAAAGCACGCGCCGCGGACGCGCCGTCAAGGACGCCTCCGCGTTGTCGCAGTCGCTTGAGCTGTGTTTCCCGCGTCAGCTTGGGAGTAAAAGAACCGACGAAAGACCCAGGTGCAAAACTGGCACCTGGGGCACCCGGCGCGGAGAAGAGGGGAAAGCAGATCCCTCGCTTCGCTCCCTTCAACTTCGGTCCCTCCGAGGCTGAGGGTAAACAGGGCAAGCGGGATGACAACCACCGAGGAATCCGGCTTGAACCCAGGTTCATTTGAACCAGTAGGGCGTTTTCTTGGTCCAGTCGTTGTCGGGATAGCGGGTGTGAAGAATCTCGAAGGCGTCTTTGGAATAGTTGGGCGCGTCTTGTAGGTCGGTTTCGGTGCAGCCGTAGCGCCAGGAGCGGACAACATTGTGAAGCGCTTCGGGAACGCGGGAGTCGTCGGGATGGGCTTTGGCCCAATTAATGGTGAACTCTCCGAGCCAACGGGGAGCGGATGGAAGATCGGCGATAACGTTTAGTTCTTCGGCAGCCGTGTTTTTATCCTGCGCAGAAAGAAATGCGGGGGCGGTCACGACGCCCCCGGGATAAATTTCCCTGAGCGGCGCGCGAAGCGTGGAGAACATTAGATAAAAACCGCCAGTCGGATGTTGATTTTTTTCTGTGAGCAGAAATTTGCACCACCAGTTGTCTCCAAAATTATCGATGGAATTGAAATGATTCTCTTTGGTGCTGTAGAACCAGCCACGGCCGGGGCTGGCACTGACGAAGGGCCGGAAGCCTGGGTTGCGGAGAATGGCAAAGATGGCGGCGGATTCACCGGCTTCGGGGTCCGTGCTCTTGGCGTATTCGGCGAGGTCGTCTTTTAGCTCCGGAACCAATTCAGCGAGGACTGGTGTCATCTCGCGAGCAATGGCATCGTTTTTGAGGAGGATGGCGCGAGTCCAGGCGGCGACGGCTATGTCGCTGCGAAGCGCAGGCGGGAGTGTGTTCGATTTGGCGGCGTCGGCGAGAAGGCGGAGCGGAAGTTTTTCCGTGAGAACGACGCTCGCGTCGGAATCGAAGTGAGGGCGCGCGGCCGCATATTCGGGAGTACCGGGGTCGAAGTCGGATTTGCCGGCGGGAAGGGAAGCGATGCCCGTGGCATCCGTGGAGAGGCGCGGGGCGAATTGCAGAAATTCGGCGAGATTTGAGGCGAGCTTCATGCGGAGCGCAAGGAATTCATTTCTTGCGGAGATGGGCATGTTGTTTCCCTGCTGGGCGAGCAACTGGTCGAGATCGTGACGAGCGGTATCGGCATCGCCGGATTGCTCCAGAAGGCGAAGACGATGAAACGCAAGAGTGAGATACGCAGGCGAGTCGGGGCCGATTTTGGAAACGGCGGCGAGGAGAGAGGGGACAGCAGGATCTTTCGCGCCGGTTTGAGCGATCGCGGCGACGAGCCAGGGCAAGGACTTCGTTTCGTTCCAGCGTTGTAAGGAATGGTCGTAGCATTCGCCGCAGGAATGGCTGAAGGTGAGAATCCAGTCGGTCATGTCGGCGCCAGCGAGGCGCGAGGATTTGTCGATGGTGGTGCCTTTTTGCGCAGGTTTTCCTTCGGATGCGGGAGCGATAATAACCGTTTTTGTGAGAACGGGACGATCGAGGAGCCAGAGATAATCGGTTAAATCCTGGTTGAAAGATTTCGCAGGAGCACCGCTTTGGAGAGAAGCTTCCAGTTCGTGAAGGCGATCCTGACGATGAAGGCGGATACGGACGAAGCCGAGCAGGCGTTCGGCGGCGGCGTGAAAGTCGGGGGAATCTTTGTCGGCGATGATCGCGTGCAACTGCGCTTCCGCTTGCGACAAGGCCGCTTCATCGTATTCGCCGTCTTCGCCTTCGAGAGCTGCCTTGCGGACGAGAACTCGCGCACAAAGGTAGGGTGCGATTTTTTGGTAGGGGGATGAGGAATCTTTGGCGATGCCCTCGAAGGCTTTTTGGGCGGCGTCGAAATCGCCTGCGTAGAAGAGGGCGGCGGCGATTTGATAGGCGCGGTCGGCGCGAATGATGGCGGGGTCTTCGGGATGAGCGGCGGCGGGAATGACGGCGGGCTTGGGTTTGGGCGGATAGCCCATGTCGGCGGAGCAGTTTTCAAAAACTTGGTCCTGCGCAGCAATCCATTCTTTGATGACGGCGCTCTGGGGGCCGAATTGTGCGGCGCGATTTTGGAGCGTGTGGACCGCGTTTTCGAAAGCGCCGCTCAGACAGTTGTAATACCAAATGTACTGGTCATCTCGCATGCCGGCGCGAGTGACTCCGACGGGATCGAAAGATCTGGGTGAATTGTTTGGTTTTTCGCCGAGCAGATTGGCACGGGTCGATTCCCACGTGGCGATCCAATTCTCCGGTTCGGCGAGATTTCGCGACGGCGAGGCATTTTGTTGCGACGAAGAAGAAGTTGAGTGAAATCCTAGCGAGGACAATTCCGCCGCGCTGAACGGCTTGCCGCTGAGATTGCGATAGGCCTCGAAGAGATAGATGTGATAGAAGCCGCGTTGGAGAAGGCCGAGTTTGCCGCGCACATAGGAGGAGTCGCGAGCGTCGGGCGCGTTGAAATCTGTGTAGGTGGGGGCGGTGAAATCGGGGCCACAGGCGAAGGCGAGTGGAGGTGGCAGGACGAGCAAGAAAGCTAGAAGGATTGCAGCGAAGATGCGGGCGATGCGGCTGATCATGGTTGCAACTCCTGGATGATGTTTTGGGCGGCGGATGGTGTCCAAGCGCGTGGAGCGAAAATGTAAATGCGCTTCGCGCGCGGGTCGAAAGTTGCGTAGGGGGATTTGGCGGTTAGCAAGTCGTGCGAGAGAGGTTCGTCCGTGGAGAGGCCGAGGCTGCCGCGGCAGGCGGCGACGGGAAAATCGTTGTTGGAGTGAAGAAATTTTGCGACGCTGGCGGCGTCGGGTCCCATGCGGAAGAGCATGGGCACGGCTTCGTCGATGGTTCCGGGTGGGAGCTGGGCGAGCCAGGGATCGCCGATGCACCAGGAGGCGAGAGCAGTAATGGACAGCGGCATCGAGGGCGGGAGTTTGCGGCGGACGTCCTGGAGGAGAGAGGCGTAGAAAGCGTGGGCGCTCGCGGGGGCGTCAAAATCGATTTGGATAGCAGAAACGCCAGGGATGGATTGCAGGTCGGAGATTTCCGAGGCGAGGAGCGCGCGTTGAGCGTCGGAAAATATCGGAAATGAATGAGGGGCCGACTGGTTTTCTTGGAGAGAAGCGGAATTGCGAAGAGAAGTTGGGATCTCAATACGGACGACGGCGATCAATTGCGTGCCTGGAGTGATGCGAAGTGGCTGGAGACGAGGGCGCGCGATGAAAGGAGAGGCCGAGTCGGCGGAGGAGTTTCCTGTGGGAGTCTCGAGAGAAATTGTCTTCGCGAGGAAGGCCACTCCGGCCTGATCTCGTGGTAGAAAACGCAGATCTTCGGGGCGTTCCCAGGCCCAGAAGGTTACGTTTGGTAACAAGGCGGCGCGTTCATTCGCTGGGACAAACGGCATATCTCCAATGCGCCAATGGAAGACGCGACGCGCAAACCCGCGGGCGGGCCGGGCATGGAGAAAGACAACTGTCGTTGCGCAGGCCAGGAGCAACGCTAACATTGCTGCGGAGATTTTCGCCGCACGGGTCACGGGAGACTCAAAGGGCAGTCGAATGGCCAACTATCCCCCATTGATTCTGAAAGGTTTAGGCGAGTGAGCGGAGATGAGTTGCGTTTGGTTAGCCACGGGGTGTTGACGGGAGCACACCGAAGAGAGTGACGGCAAAATATCGAGAATAGAAGCTCCGAGCGATGATTCAAGTCTGCGGGGAGCGGCTCCATGTTCCACCGTATCTTGCTTTTACCTTGCTGGCGGAATATACTCTATTTTCGCTCTGAAGCGGGTCGCACGGATAGGTGGGCGCAAGCCCACTTTTTTGTTGGGCCGGTTGGAGGGCAGTGGACACCGGCATTGCTTGGGGAGTCTCTAGTTGGATTTGGAAAAAATTCGGGATGCCGCCGAGCGTGTGGCGCGGTCGGAAGGGCTAGAAATATTTGATGTTGAGTGGAAAGTGGGCAAACAGCGCTTCCTGAGGGTCAGCATCGACCGGGTTCCAAAAGCGGGGGCGGCGATGAGCGACTCCGCGGGACAAATTTTGGCACCTTCGGAGGCGCGAGAGGGCGGGCAGCTGGGGGTTAGCCATGCGGATTGCCAGCGCGTCAGCCAGCAGTTGAGCGTGATCTTGGATGTGGAAGAGCTGATTCCGGGAGCCGCGGGGTACATCCTAGAGGTGAGCTCGCCGGGGATGGACCGGGCGCTCCGGAAGCCTGCGGAGTACGAAAGATTCCGAGGACGGATGGCGAAGATCTCGACAACCGAGCCGGTGGAGGATGGGAATTATTTCGAGGGACGGCTGGCGGGATTTGTGGATGGGAAAGTGCGGTTGGAGTTGAAGGGAAAAGTGGCGCAGACGGTGGAGTTGCCGCTGGAGAAGATACGGAAGGCGAATTTGATGGTGGAGTTTTAACGAGAGTGAGTAGTGGGTAGCGAATAGTGAGTAGAAAAAGCGAAGAGAAAAGATAACGCAGAGACGCAGAGGACGCTGAGGAAACGCAGAGAAGAGAAATTCAGGGACGGAAGAGCTTAAGAGAGAAAGAGATTTAGGTAAGCAAGGATTTCGGGAACGGGAAGACGATCGGGAACTTTACATGGCGAATCTGCTCTATCAGCAAATTGAGATGTTGAGCCGCGAGAAGCACATCGAGGCGACCGTCGTGGTGTCCGCGATTGAAGACGCGATGGTGGTGGCGGCGCGGAAATATTACAAGACGGAAGAGGATTTGCGCGCGAAGTTCAATCCGGAAACCGGGCAAGTGGATGTGTACTCGGTGCATGTGGTCGTGGAAGAAGTGACCGACCCGAAGAAGGAAGTGAGCCTGGCGGAGGCGAAGAAGAAGAATCCGTCGGCGGAGATCGGGACGGAGATTACCGCGGCGAAGCCTACCGACGTGCTGGGACGGATTGCGGCGCAGACGGCGAAGCAGGTGATTTTGCAGAAGGTGCGCGAGGCCGAGCGCGACACGATTTACAACGAGTACCACACACGCGTAGGCGAATTGGTGACCGTGATTGTGAAGCGCGCTGAGGGGCCGGATTTGATTGTGGACATGGGGCGGACGGAAGCGCGTTTGCCGAAGCGGGAGCAGTCGAAGCTCGAGACGTACAACATTGGCGAGCGTTTGCGCGTGGTGATCAAGATGGTGGATCGCGCGGCGAAGGGGCCGCAGGTGATCGTTTCGCGCGCGGATGCGAGTTTGGTGCAGCGGCTATTTGAGATGGAAGTGCCGGAAATTTACGACGGAACCGTGCAGATTCGTCATGCGGCACGCGAGGCGGGAGAGCGGACGAAGGTCGCGGTCGCGAGCCGGGATAAGGATGTCGATCCGGTGGGCGCATGCGTAGGGATGAAGGGAATGCGCGTGCAGTCGATTATTCGGGAACTGCGCGGCGAGAAGATTGACATTATTCCGTACAGTGAAGAGACGGTGGCGTTCGCGCAAAAGGCGTTGAGCCCGGCAAAGGTGACACGCGTACAGATCACCGACCCGGAAAGCCGGAAGCTGGAAGTGATTGTGGAGGATTCGCAGCTATCGCTGGCGATCGGGAAGAAGGGGCAAAACGTCCGGCTGGCGAGCAAGTTGATCGGCTGGGACATCGATATCAAGAGCGAGGAAGAGAAGCGGCAAGAGATTGAAGAGCAGATGACGGCATTGACGGCTCCGGCGACGCCTTTGACGGCACTGGCCGGTGTAGGGCCGAAGACGATTGAAAAAATCGAGGCCGCTGGGATCACCAATCTCGAGAAGCTCGCGGGGATGACGCCGGAACAGTTAATGGAAATACCTGGAATCGGCGAGAAAATGGTCGACAAGATTTATCAGGCCGTGAACCGGTTCTACGAAGGCGGAGCGGAAGCTGCCGCGGCTGCGCCCGCTGGGGAAAACACGGACGACATGGCAGCGGAAGGCGAAGCGTCGGCGGAGAGCACGGATGCGGCCTCGGAGAACGCAGAAGGCGCGGCGGCGGAAGAAACTGCAGACGGAACTTTAGAGGCAAGTTCGCAGGCAGCTGCGGCGGATGGCGAAACGGCAGCAGCAGAGGGTGAAGAAGCCCCTGCGCCGGAACATTCCGAGAGCGGGGCCAAGGCAGAGGATGAGCCGAAGGCGTAAATAACAGACAGCATCGGCTGAGTTAGGCTTGACTGAGTTTTCGACCGTGGAACGGTCCATAAGAAGCATGAGCGAAGCAAACCAAGTCCGAATTAACGAATTGGCCCGCGAACTCGAGGTCAAAGCCAAAGCGATCATAGATCTTTTGCCCGGGTATGGCGTCACGGAGAAAAAGACGCACTCGAGCTCGATCCCTGAAGATGTCGCGGAGAAAGTTCGCAAGAACATTCTGGGACAGGCGGAGGCAGAGGCCGCGGCCGAAGCTGCCGCAAAGGCGGAAGCAACGGCGAAAGAAGCGGCTGCCAGGGCTGCACGCATGCGGCCGGCGGCTCCTGCAGCACCTGTTGCCCCGGCACCTCCTATCGTGGTAGCGAAACCTCCCGCGCCGGCAGCTGCACCCGTCGCGCCGCCACTTGCCCCCGTTGCGAAACCAGCGGTTCCCGTGGCACCCGCACCAAGTGCGCCCGCCGCAACCCCTGTTGTTACTCCAAAGGGGCCCGTTACCGCTCCTGCTGGAGCGCCTGCAGTGGTTCCTCCGGTTGCAAAACCAGTTGCGCCCCCTGCGCCTGCTGCAGCGAGACCTCCAGCCGCCGTTCCGATTCGTCCGGCGTCGCCAACAGGGCAGCCGACGGCTGCGCCGAGTGCGCAACGGCCAGCGGCGCCCGCTGGAACGCGGCCAGCAACTCCATCTGGATCACAACCTTCATCCGTGCGCCCGGCAGCTGCCGCGCCCGGAGCGCGTCCAGTGGTACCTGCGCGCCCGTTGCCGACAGGCAACCGCGGGCCAGTTCCTGGAACGACGCCAGGGAGCGGACAGCGCTCTGGCGGAGGGCCACGCCCAGGCCAGCCAATGCGGCCGATGCAACCTGGCGGTCAAGGAAGACAGTACACACCGAGGTCCGGCGGCCCTGGCGGAACAGGGAGCTCGCCTGCGAATCGACCTTTTGAGCAACGGCGAGGAGCAATGCCCACGGGCACTCGCCCTGGACCCCGCGCACCAGGACGTCCTGGGATGCTGCCGGCATTGCCGCCGGACAAAGTGCCGCCGAAGGCGGAGCCCGGCAAGCCACTCTATACGCGTAAACCTCCCCAGAGGCAGCGGCCGGTCATGGACAAGCGGGAGCAAGAGGGTGAGCGCAAGCTGCATCCGACTCGCCAGCGTCCGGGAGCAGGGGACCGGCGTTCTGCGGCAGCCGTCATTGCTCCGCCCGAACCGCGTCCGCCTCGCGATGTGACGATTACGGAAGGAATCACGATCCGGGAACTTGCGGAAAAGCTCGATGTGCGAGCGAAGGATCTTTTGAAGACGCTGCTCGATCGGGGAGTTTTCGCCAGCATCAACCAGGCGCTGGATGTACCCACGGCGACTACGCTTGCGGAAACATTCAGCGGAGTTGTGAGCGTTGTATCGCTCGAAGAAGAAATGGTTTTGGAAGTAGCGAAGGAAGAAACCAAGGAAAGCTTGAAGCCGCGGCCGCCGGTCGTGACGGTGATGGGGCACGTGGACCACGGCAAGACCAGCTTGCTCGATGCGATTCGCGAAGCGGACGTAGCGGGCGGCGAAGCCGGCGGAATTACGCAGCATATCGGCGCTTACAAAGTGATGGTGAACGACCGCAGCGTGGTTTTTGTGGACACACCGGGCCACGAAGCGTTCACGCGGATGCGATCGCGCGGCGCGAAGGTGACGGACATCGTGGTGCTTGTGGTGGCTGCCGATGACGGCGTCATGCCGCAGACGAAAGAAGCGATCGATCACGCGAAGGCTGCAAAGGTACCCATCATTGTCGCCATCAACAAGATCGACAAGCCGGAAGCCCAAGTGGAGCGCGTGAAGCGCCAGCTTTCCGACGTAAACCTGGTTCCCTCGGAGTGGGGCGGGGACACCGAGTTTGTGGAAGTTTCCGCGAAACAGAAGAAGGGCATCGACAGGCTGCTGGAAACGATTCTGCTGGTCGCCGATTTGCGCGAGTTGAAAGCCAACCCGGATGCGCCTGCGAGCGGGACGGTGCTCGAGTCTCGCGTGGACAAAGGACGCGGCCCGGTGGCCACAGTCCTCGTGCAAAACGGAACACTCAATTCCGGCGACTTTTTCATTTGCGGCTCGGTGTTCGGCAAGGTCCGCGCGATGTTTGATGATCGCGGGCGGGTCATCAAGGACGCGCCGCCATCGACGCCGGTGGAAGTGCTGGGATTGCAGGGCGTGCCGGACGCGGGCGACCATTTCCAAGTGACCGAGGAAGCCAAGGCGCGGCACATCGTCGAGTATCGCCAAGGCAAGCAGCGCGACGCGCAAATGGCGCGCTCAAGCGGAGCGCGTATTACGCTCGATCAGCTCCACGAGCAACTTAAGGCTGGAGATGTGAAGGAGCTGGGCATCGTCATCAAGGCGGACGTGCAAGGCTCCGTGGAAGTGCTCAGCGAAATGTTGCCGAAGCTCTCGACGGACCAGGTGAAGCTGAAGATCATCGGCTCGGGAGTAGGCGCGGTCACCGAAAACGATGTCCTGTTGGCGTCGGCTTCGGGCGCGATCGTTATCGCATTTGGCATCCGGCCGGACCGCAAGGCGCTGGAACTTGCGCAGCAGGAACACGTGGATATCCGGTCGCACACGATCATTTACGAAGTGTCCGACGAACTCAAGAAAGCCATGGAAGGGTTGCTGGAGCCGGTCATCCAGGAAACGTATTTGGGACGTGCCGAAGTTCGGAACACGTTCAAGGTCAAGGGCTCCGGCACGGTTGCGGGATGCTACGTGGTGGATGGCGTGCTCAAACGCGACGCGCAAATCCGGGTTGTGCGCGACGGAGCGGTCATCTACACGTCGAAGCTCAGTTCGCTGAAACGCTTCAAGGATGATGCGAGCGAGGTCCGCACTGGATTTGAATGCGGTGCGGGAATTGCGAATTTCAACGACGTGAAAGTCGGTGATGTTTTGGAATGCTTTAGCGTTCAGAAGTTGAGCGCGGCGGAAGCCGCGGGCCAGAGCGTCGGGACCGCCGGCCGCAGGTAATCGGAAAATAGTCCCCCGGAGCGCTCATGCCGGTCGGCTTGCTCACCCTTGAGCTGCACATCCCAGACGCGCAATCGTTGAAGGACAAACGGCAAGTGTTGCGCAGCTTGAAGGATAAGCTGCGGAGGCAGTTCAATGTTGCGGTAGCGGAATTGGACCATCACGATGTGTGGCAGCGGTCGGTGGTCGGCGTGGTCACACTTTCTAACGAAGAGAAGCATCTCAATGAAGTGCTGCAAAAAGTCCTGGACGAGGCGGACCGCATCCTCGGCTCGTTTTTGATCAACCAGGCAATCGAGATTATCTAGGAATTTACGCGGGGACGGAAATGAGTCCAGCCAATCACCGTCATGAACGGGTGGGCGAAGAGATCGCTCACGAAATCAACGCCATGCTCGCGGGAGAGCTGAAGGATCCGCGGCTTGAAGGCATGGTTGTTGTCAGCGAAGTGCGCGTGCAGCCGGATATGAAGCACGCGCGCGTGTTCATCAATATGCAGGGATCAGGCAAAGAGCAGGCCGATGCCATCAAGGCACTGGAGCATGCCTCTGGATTTATCCGCCGCGAGCTCATCGAGCGTCTGCAACTTCGCCGCCTGCCTGAACTTCATTTCGCACTGGACCACTCGCAGGAGTATACGGAGCGAATCGATCAGCTTCTGAAAGAGATGAAGAAGGACAAGCCGGCCGCATCCTAGCCCTAATTTTGAAGATCGCGGGTTAAAGGCGCAAAGTGACTGGTGACTGGTGACTCGTGACTGGTGACTTTGCAACCTTGGCCATCGAGTAGTTTGTGCTTCGACGCTATTTCGTTCTTGAACTTATCTAATCAGAGCCCAATTAGCCCATGCCACGCCAGCCTCAGCCTGTGCCGTTCGATGGTGCGCTCGTCATCGATAAGCCGCGGGGGAAAACTTCCCACGACGTCGTCGATGCCGTGCGGCACCTCGCGGGGTTCCGGCAGATTGGGCATCTCGGCACGCTTGATCCGCTGGCGACGGGTGTGCTGGTGTTGTTGCTGGGACGAGCCACGCGGCTGGTGCAATTTTACAACGGCCGCAGAAAGCGTTACTCAGCGGGATTCCGGTTTGGCTTCGCGACGGATACGTACGATTCCGATGGTGAAGCACAAGGGCCGGACAATCCGCCAGTACTCGACGCGTCAATTCTCGAAACGCTTGCGGCAGAGAGCGTTGGCCGGTTCGAACAAATGCCGCCCGCCTTTTCCGCAAAAAAAATCAAGGGAGTGCCAGCGTACGAGCTGGCACGCAAAAAACAGCCTGTCCAGCTCAAAGCGGTCGAAGTCGAGCTTTTCGAGTACAAACTGACTGGTATCGAAGGCAACGTGGCGCGCTTCGTCATCGAATGCTCTTCGGGGACGTACATCCGCTCGCTGGCTCATGATATGGGGCAGAAGCTGGGTTGCGGCGCGCACTTGGCGGAGATTACGCGGACGGCGGTAGGCGAGTTTTCTTTGGAGCAGGCTATCAAGCTGGAGGAACTGGCAGAAGCGTCGCGCTCCGGGAAATTTGCCGATTGCCTGATCCGTTTGGAAAACCTGCTTCCGAATTTTCCGCGGGTAAATGTGCTGCCTATCATTGAGAAGCGTGTGCGCCATGGAACGAAATTCAACGTGCAGGTCTCGCAGATTCAGCCGGGCCGAGTGGAGCTGCCTCCCGGCGCAACTGTGCAGCTTGATGCGGGAGAAGCAAAGCCGCCGCGCTTGCGCGTGTTCAGCCAGCAAGACAAGCTTGTGGCCATCGCCGAAGCACTGGTACCGCGCACTTACCAGCCCATCGTCGTTTTCGAACCATTGCCCTAAATGAAGGAGTTTGCCGAGAAAGCGTGCCCGGCGTGCCCAGGCCCTGCCGCTAGTTTGGCTAAGGTTGCCGTGGCAGAGGCGCTGGCGGAGGCGTGGGTGTAGGAGGAGGCGTAGCCCCGGCCGCGGAACCGCGGCTCGGGCTTGTATCGCGTCCGACGTAAATTGAGCGGGAGACGCGATCCCGCAGCCGCATTTTGTGCGGCGTGATCAGAATCAGCATCTCGATATCCTGACCGGTGGCGTTTCTCTGTCCGAAGAGATAGCCCGCTCCACCTGGAAGATTCGCGAAGCCGGGGAGGCCGGTAAGACTGCGGGTCTCTTCATTGTCGAGCAGTCCGCTGATGATTGTGGGCACTTCGTCTTTTATACGCACGGTTTGCGAGAGCGTACGGTTGGTAATGATCGGGATGCCATTGATGCTGGAGCCTGCCAAAGCCCGAATCTCGAACTCCAACTGCAGCGTTACCTCGTCATTGGGATGCAGGGTAGGAGTGGCCTTAATCTTGACGCCGATATCTTCATACTCCGCGCCGGGATAAGGCTGCTGGGCGATTCCCCCCGACACATTTGAAAATAAGCTCGCGGGACTCAGGATTATGGTGACTTGGCCTGCCGTACCGCTTGGATCGTCCGTAATCGCCACATCGGGCAAGGAAGCGCCGAGAAGGCTGGCCGCCAGGATGGCGGTGGGATTCGTGCCAACCGGAAGCTCGAAGGCCGACGCAAATAAACCCTGGCCGAGGCCGAGGTACACCGACACGCTATCCGTTTGTGGGTCGGTTACGGCAATGTCTGGAATGCCATCGCCGTTGAAATCCGCGATGGTGACGGCTGTCGGTGCTTGCCCCGTAGCGATCGGCGAGTTTAGGGCCGAAGTAAACGTACCATCGCCGTTGCCCAGCAGCACGCTGATGGTATTGTCCGTCTGGTTCACGACCACAAGGTCTGGGTGGCCATCTGCATTCAGGTCGGCCGCAGCGACGGCGACCGGAGATTTACCCACGGTAAACGGAGAGCTTGGAGCGAGGGAAAGCGTGGCGTTCCCAGTGCCGAGAAGAACCAGGACATTGTTTGTCGTTTGATTCACGATCGCCAAATCCAGATTTCCATCCGAATTAAAATCGGCGGAGGTCATCGCGATGGGACCCGTGGCCGTGGTAGGCAGGGCGAAGGGCGAACCCGTTGCTTGATTGAATGTGCCGTCGCCATTGCCGAGAAATAGAGAAAACGTGTTGTCTTTGAAATTCGTCACCGCAAAATCTTGATTTCCAGTGGCATTGAATGCGCCGACGACGATGGAGCTAGGCTCTTGGCCTACGGTGATAGGCGAACCGGTGGCCTCTTTGAACGTGTCGTCGCCATTGCTGAGGAGGACTTGCACGGTGTTGGCGACCGGATCGGTGACGAGGAGATCATGAAAACCGCTGGTAGTGAGGATTGCGGAAGCGATGGAGGGAGCAATCGCAGGCGCGGATGTTCTGGCAGCGCCCAGCGAGATGGGAGAACCGGCTTGGAGAAAAGTTCCTCCGCCCAGATTCTGGAGAATCGTAAGAGTGTTGTCGATCTCGTTGACGACGGCGAGGTCCAGCAGACCCACGCCACGGAAGTCGGCCGCAGTGAGTGCCACCGGCCCGATACCGACGTTATAAGAAGTGCTGGGGAGGATGCTGCCGGAAACTCCGCCAACAGACGTAGCGGGCGTAGAGGCTCCGAGGCTACCAGAAAGAAGCGAAAGAGTGACCGGATAGCGATCACCGACAAAGAAAGAGGCAGGTTTACCGTCCTGCGCGCGCAATAAGACCTCAGTCCCGCTGTGTACGAGCGTCAGAGCATCGGAAAACTGCGCCGCGAACGTCGGCATGGTCAGGAGAAATGTCGTATTTCCGCCTCCCACCCGAGCCACAGGAGGGATGAGCGAGCTGAGGGAAGTTCCGGCGCTGGCGGCGGTTCCCCCGTTTCCGAAAATACTGGCCAGCAAGGTGACCAGCGTGCCGATATCCTGGGCTGCCTTCAATTGAGCGATCAGGCCAGTGCTGAGAGAGATTAGCTCTGTCGAGGGAGGGGGAAGAATGCCCAGGGTGCGCGCTTTGTTGCGATCGACCTCAAGGATCTGTATGTCGAGCAGCAATTCCCCTCGCGTTTTTTCGGCCTGGCGAATAAGTTCTCCCGCAACCGCAAGTCTCTCGGGAGTGTCGCGAATGGTGACGGTGCGGCTCTGCGAATCGAGTTCGACACGGTTCGACCCAGTCATCTCCTTCAGAGCGCGCGACAGTTCGGTCATCTCTTCGGTCGAGACGGAAGCTGGCAAGAGGAAAGATTGCTCGGCTTGTGCGGCATATTGGCGATGCTTTTCCGCGGTGTCTTGAGCCACGAATGCGAGATTGGAAGTTAACGGGCGGAAAAATGTGCCGGTTTGTGCGCCGAGGATCTTCAAAGAGGTAGCGAAATCGACATCGTCCACGTGCAGCCTGACGGGTCGCGCAACCAGATCCGGATCGAAAGCGATTTTTATTCCGAACGCCTGCCCCACCTGGTCATAAACCGTCTTGGTATCTCCCCGCAGATCGAGGTTTTGTTTGCCGGGCCGGGGCTTCAGCTCTGGCAAGCCTTCAATTTTCTGATCAGGTTTCGCGAGCGGCTCATCATTCATCGCCTTCATCTGACTCAATCGCTCGGCAACGATGGTATTTCCAGGATCGATGAGAAGAGCCTTGGCCAATTCCTCCGTTGCCACGTCCGCGTGGCCGGCAAGGGCGTCGCGCTCGGCGGCTTCGACATGGTCGCGAACGAGCTTGGAGCGCATGGATGCGACACGCTCGAGGAGGGCGGTGTCCTGCGGCGCATAACGAAGGGCTTGCTGGTAGTAGTTCAGCGCTTCATCAAAATGACCGTCGGCGAGCGCTTTGTCGCCCAGCTCGGAGATTTTCTTGGCATATTTAGGATTGGGGCGCGGAGACATTTCGAGCTGGTCTTCATTGGGAGCCGTTTGCGGCGGAGGGGCCGGAGCTTGCGCGGGAGCCTGTGCTTGGGCAAAAGATTGTGCGCAAGAGACAAGAATAGCCGAGAGGAGAGAGAAGGCGCGGCGGCGGTAAATGGCAATCATCATTGAATGGAGCAGGGCATCTAGTTTAGCGTATGTTTGGATAGGAAAGTCGGACCGAATTGGTCCGGTTGACGTAAATTCATACAAAGCGTAGACTTAGATTGCAGTTGCAAATGGATAACAACTGGAGATCGTTTGCTTCCAGCCTTTCTCATCGCTTTGCGTGAAGGTGTCGAGGCTTCCCTCGTCGTCGGCATCATCCTCGTTTATCTCTCGCGCACGGGCCGCTCGCAACTGGCGCGTTTTGTTTGGTATGGCGTGGCCGCTGCCGCTGCCCTCAGTCTGGCGGTGGCGATTGCCCTGGAACGCTGGCGGATCAGCCAAGACGGGTTCGAGGGGGTGATGTACCTCGTCGCCGCAGCGTTCGTCATTACGATGATCCTATGGATGAATCGCGTTGCGCGCCACCTGAAAAAAGAAATTGAGCAAAAAATCGAGAATTACGTGGGGCGAGCCGGAGCGGCCGCGGGCTGGGGGATTTTCTTCTTCGTTTTTCTGATGGTCCTGCGAGAAGGGGCGGAGTTGGCGGTGATTCTGCGGGCCGTGGAGATGTCCAGCGAAGGATTGCAGACCTGGATTGGGACGGCCCTGGGAATTGGGGCGGCGGTGGCCGTGGGAGTATTTTTTTTCAAGGGGACTCTGCGCGTACCGTTACACCGATTTTTTGGCGTCACCAGCGTCATTCTGATCCTAGTGGCGTTTCAGCTTGGGCTGACCGGATTGCACGAACTGAGCGAGGCGCAGTGGCTGCCATCCAGCAAAGCGGAAATGGCCATCATTGGGCCGATCGTCCGGAACGAACTGTTTTTCTTCGTGTTGATTTTTGGCGCCGCCGCGCTGCTGGTCATGCGCGAATGGCAATCGGCCTCACATGCGCGCGCTGCGAAAGAGACTGCCGGTGAAGCGGAGAAACGGCTGCTCGAAGCGCAGAATCGGCGGCAGCGGCGGTGGATGATTGCGGCGGCGACGGGTTGTTTGTCGGTGATTCTGCTGCTGACCGGAGATTTTGTTTATACGAACGCGAATGCCGCGCCGCCATCGGCACGGACAATCGCTGCCGTGGGCAATGAAGTGCGAATTCCCGTGAGTGAAGTGCAGGATGGCAAGATGCATTTGTTTACGATCAGCGCCGGGGGGCAGTCGCTGCGCTTCATGATTATCAAGAAGCCGAATGGTTACGGCACAGCGCTGGATGCTTGCCGCATCTGCGGCGCGGAAGGTTATCGCCAGGACGGGCAGAACGTCGTTTGCAGACATTGCGGCTCGGCGATTTATGTCCCGACGATCGGCGAGGCGGGCGGGTGCAATCCGATTGGCGTGCCGTCGCATGTGGATGGGGCTGATTTGGTGATGGATGTTTCGTCACTCGTGCAAGCGACCAAGGAGATTCCGCAGTAGGGCTTGATGCTTCGTTCGGATGCGCGACCCAGGAGATTCCGCAAGACGGGCACGATGTATCGTGACCCTACGGATGCCAATGTTTCTACGACTCGTTGCCGATTCGTTTACACGCCGGCCGCGCCGCAAGGTGCTGACCGCCGCGGCGCTGTCACTGGGCATGGCCGTGGTGACGGCGGCGCTGAGCGTTTCGCTCGACGTGGGCGACCGGTTGGCGAGCGAGTTTCGCAGCCTGGGCGCGAATTTGGTGGTCACGCCAGCGGCGGATTCGTTGCCACTGGAAATTGGTGGCGTGGACTATCGGCCCGTGAATGCCGGCGCGTATCTACCCGAAGCTGACCTTCCCAAAATCAAGACAGTTTTCTGGCACAACAACATCATTGCCTTCGCCCCGGAGCTTCGGTTTTCCGTTCACATCGCGGACACGGAAGACCATCCTTGGGAACTTGTACGTCACCCTGAGGAGGAGGCTTCCCTCGTCGGAACTTGGATCGCTCATCGAATTGTCTTGCCGGATGGCAATGCGTTTGTGACTGGTGTCGATCGAACGAATCCATGGTGGGGAGTGGAGGGGCGGTGGTTTGTCGAGGGCCAAAAGGAGTGTGTTGTTGGCGCGAAGGCAGCGAAGCGCCTTGGACTTAGAACGGGAGACAAAGTTGGCCCTTACGTGGACGATCCGTCGAAGATGGTGCAGCGGGTTTCAGTTTTGACCGTGACAGGAATCCTTAGCACTGGAGAATCTGAGGACGAGGCGATTGTAACCTCCTTGGCTGAAGCGCAGGAAATATCGAGGCTGTCCGGCGTATACCGCAAACTTTATGTGAGCGCGCTGACGAAGCCGGAAGATGATTTTGCGCGGCGCGATCCCAAGACGATGAAAGCTGATGAGTTCGAGCGCTGGTCGTGCAGCCCTTATGTTTCTTCGATTGCGTACTCGATCAAGCAGGCGCTACCGGGGACGGATGTGCGCGTGATCCGGCGCGTGGCCGAGGGCGAGGGCACGATTCTCACCCGAGTGCGCGCGTTGCTTTGGATGGTCACGCTGGCGGCGTTGCTGGCTGCGGGGTTGTCTGTCGGGGCTTCTTCGGCGGCCTCTGTAATTGAGCGCCGCTCAGAAATTGGTTTGATGAAGGCTTTGGGAGCAGGCTCAGGCATGGTTGGTTTTCTTTTGGCCGCGGAGCAGCTTCTGCTCGCGTTTGTTGGCGGAGGCATCGGCTATTCGCTCGGCACCATTCTTGCGCGCCTCGTCGGACAAAAGATCTTTGGAGTTGCTCCTGCGCCGTCGCTGCTTGTTCTGGTTGCGGTTCTTGCGCTGGCCGCAGGGGTCACGCTTCTCGGAAGCGCCATTCCGCTGCGTCGCGCTTCGCGCTACGAGCCGGCGCCCATTCTGCGAGGCGAATGATGAGTACGCCTGGCGTCGGCAACCGAGCCATGTTTTGGCGCATCGTGCGCCGTCTGCTCGGAGCAAATCGCGGCCGCTTGTTCGTCATTCTGCTTGCTCTGGCCGCCGGCGCGGCCGTCACCGCCGCGCTGCTCAATCTCCAAGTGGATGCCAAGCAACGCATCGCCTGGGAATTCTCCATATTCGGGCCGAACTTTATAGTCACTCCGCAGGAAAATTCCGGAGAGGCGGCTGGTTCCAACACGCTCGATGAATCCATCCTTTCCGTTTTACCGTCAAAGCCGCACGAATCGAATTTTTATGGGATTCCTTTTCTCTATCTTATTGCCAACATTTCTTCCGAGGGCTCGCCAGAGGCCAAACAGGCTGGTGTGGCTGGCACCAATCTTGGGTATCCGGGTTTTGGGGGGCCGGGCTGGAAAATCGTCTCCAAGAGCCTTCCCATATCGTCGGCGACAGATTGCCTCGCAGGAGTCAATCTTGCAACAGCTATCCACCTTCAGGCGGGATCAATTGCACATCTCCAGAATGGCGACCATCTTGAGCAATGCACTGTGGCTGGCGTTCTTTCGACCGGCGGGTCGGAGGATAACCAGATCTTAGTGTCTCTTCGAATCTCCCAACGCCTAGCGGGCTTGCCGCGCCGCCTCAGTCTGGTGAAACTGGTGGTTTTCGGGACACCCAAGGAAATCAGCGACCGTGTTGCCGTGCTTAGACAGCGGCTCCCGCAAGCTGACATTCGGCCTATCCGCCAGTTAGCCGAAGGCGAAGCAAAGATTTACAACCGCATCAGCGGATTGTTGACGGCGACTGTCGTGATCGTGCTGCTACTCACCGGCCTGTGCGTGATGGCGGCGATGACCAACGTGGCGATGGAACGCAGAAACGACGTAGGACTAATGAAAGCGATTGGTGGGGCGACGCGGCGCGTCTTGCGGCTTTTTATGATGGAGGCGGTGCTACTTGGTCTTGCGGGCGGCATGATTGGCGCGGCAGCGGGGATTTTTCTTTCTATTTGGTTGGGCAAGCAGGTGTTTGGCGTGGCGGCGCAGCCGCGACTGATTGTGTATCCTGTAGCTGTGGCACTCACCACTATCGTCGCGATTCTCAGCGCGTACCCGCTCCGCCGGCTCGCCAGCGTTCGCCCCGCTTCCGTTTTTCGAGGTGAAGCGTGAGCACGCCTGTCCAGATTCTGCCAGACCAAAAGACGGCCGCGCCACAGGTGGCGATCGAAAACCTCGTCAAGAAATACGGCGCGCTACGCGCTATCGATGACCTCAGTTTCAACGTGAACACCGCCGAATGGGTGGCGCTCATGGGTCCGTCTGGCTCGGGCAAAACCACGCTTATCAATATTCTTGGCGGGCTCGATAAGCTGAATTCCGGCCGTGTCGTTGTGGATGGAGTCGACCTCTCGAAGCTCGGCGAGAACGAAATGGTGCGCTACCGCGCCGAAAAAGTCGGCTTTGTTTTCCAGCAATTTCATCTCGTGCCGTATTTGAACGCGGTCGAGAACGTCATGCTCGCGCAGTATTTTCATAGCGTGACGGATGAAAAGCAGGCCGAAGAAGCTTTGCGCCGCGTCGGCATGGGCGAGCGCATGACACATCTGCCCGCGCAACTTTCCGGCGGCGAACAGCAACGCGTAGCCATCGCGCGCGCGCTGATCAATCAGCCAAAGATCATTCTGGCCGACGAGCCCACAGGCAATCTCGATGAAGCCAACGAAGAAATCGTTCTGAAGATTTTTCGCGAACTACACCAAGCCGGCCACACGATTTTGATGGTTACACACGATCCGGATATCGCCCGCCAAGCTGACCGCCGCATCGAACTTGCCCACGGGCGCCTCCATTTTGACACCGCGCTACACGGCCCCAGCCACCCGCTTGCGTGCCCGCTCGTGGACACTGCAGATTGCTGCACTCCCGCTTCGCCCGATGACGAGATTCGCTTCGATCACCTGCTCGAACAAATCTGGATTTGCTGCGAAGAAGGCAAGCCGGCGAATGTCAAGGCACTGCAAACAACTGGACTCACTGGCGGTCTCCCTGTTCTTCCCGATGAGTCGGCGGCAAGAACCTTGAGCCGGATGAGCGAGCGGCACCTGGTCGAAATGCTAAACGGGGAAGCGCAACTTACGCCAGTCGGTAGCCAACGCGCACGAGGCGTCGTGCGCCGGCATCGGCTGGCCGAACGCCTCTTCAAAGATACTTTCTCTGTCGACGACACCGAGGCGCACACGCAAGCATGCCGATTCGAGCACATCATCAGCCCGGAGCTGGATCAGCGCATCTGCACGTTCCTCGGCCATCCGAAAACTTGTCCACACGGCAATCCGATTCCTCCGGGCGATTGCTGCAACGGAAAATCGAAAAGCTGAAACAGTCCGCGCGCATGCCGATTCCACTCGATCCACGCAGGAAGCCGTCCACTGTGAAAGTCCACGTGAAGACTGGCGCCGGTGTCGACATCACGTGGGCCGATGGCCACGCGAGCCACTACGACTTCGCCTACTTGCGCGAGGAGTGTCCGTGCGCCACCTGTAACGACGAGCGCGGGAAGAAAGAAGCCTTCGCGGCCGCAGCCAACACCTTTCCTGCGTTGCCTATGTTCAAGCCCAAGCCGAGCGCGCAAGCCGCAACCGTCGTCGGCAACTACGCTGTGCAAATCAGCTTCACGGATGGGCACTCCACCGGCATCTATAGCTATGAACATCTACGCAGCATTTGCCCGTGCCCCGAATGCGCGAAGGCGTTCCGCAATTCTGCCTCCTAAATCGTTTCAGCCCTAACAAAAAGAACCGTTCGGCTAGACTTCGCGCCGGAAAAGTGCGAGCATTTTAATCCGCTGATCGAGATCACCCGTACATGAGCAGCTCTTCCAAGACCCCTGCTGCCGCAGGCAGCCGAGGCAACGGTATTCCGCGCGTCATTGTCGCGACTACCGCTCTCCTCACATTTATTTCCTTCTGGCGAGCAGCCGCAATCGTTTTGAACGACCTGGCTTCCTCGGCTTATTACGCAGGCGGTGAAGCGGAAGGCTACATCGGCAAAACCGCGCCGTGGTTCATTCTCGCCATCATGGTGTTTTCGTACGCGGTGCGTGCCGTTTACGTCGAGAGCTGTAGCATGTTCGTGCGCGGCGGCGTGTACCGTGCCGTGAAGCAGTCGCTCGGGGGAACGCTCGCAAAATTCAGCGTTTCCGCGCTGATGTTCGATTACATCCTCACGGGCCCGATCAGCGGCGTCGCGGCCGGGCAATATCTGGCAGGTTTGATCAGCGAACTGCTGCAGTATTCGCATCTCGGCAACGCGCTTACTCCGAACCAGGTGGACTTTATCGCTGCGGGTTTTGCGGTTCTGGTAACCGTTTATTTCTGGTGGGAGAACACCAAGGGCATTCCAGAGTCCAGCGAAAAAGCGCTTCTCATCATGAAGCTCGTAACAGTGATGGTGGTGCTTTTGATCACCTGGTGCATCTACACGGCGGTCTTGCGGCACTCGGCGCTTCCGCCCTGGCCGCATCCGCGCAATCTGCGCTTGAATGCCAGCGCGCTCGGCTGGCTTGCCGGCAGCCCGCTTCCGCACATGTTCGGAATCATCGCGATCTTCATCGCGCTGGGGCACTCTGTGCTGGCCATGAGCGGAGAAGAATCTCTCGCGCAGGTTTATCGTGAGATTGAAAGCCCCAAGCTGCCGAATTTGAAGAAGGCTGGCCTCGTCATTTTCGTCTACAGCCTGGTTTTCACCTCGCTGGTTTCCTTTTTTGCGGTGATGATTATTCCCGACAGCGTCCGGCAGAACTATCTCGAAAACCTCATCGGCGGCCTGGCGATGAGCTTGCACGGCCCGCTCATCGCGCGCCTGATCTTCCATGGTTTCGTCGTTGTAGTGGGAACACTCATTCTGGCGGGAGCGGTCAACACCGCCATCGTCGGTTCGAACGGCGTGCTGAACCGCGTTTCCGAGGACGGCGTTCTCAGCTCGTGGTTCCGGCAGCCGCACCCCAGATTTGGCACAAGCTACCGCATTATTAACATCGTCGTCGCTCTGCAAATCCTCACCATCTTCATCAGCCGGGGCGATGTCACATTCCTCGCGAACCTTTACGCGTTCGGCGTCATCTGGAGCTTCACGATGAACGGCCTGGCTGTGCTCGTGCTCCGGTACACCAGGCCGGGAGTGCGCGAGTTTCAGGTGCCGTTCAATTTTTATTTCCGCGGAGTGCAAATCCCGGTTGGGCTCAGCTTGATCACCTTGACGCTTTTTCTCATCGCTGTCGTCAATCTTTTCACCAAACCGGTAGCCACCATGGCGGGCGGCACTTTTTCCGTTTTGCTCTTTGTCGTTTTCACCATCTCCGAGCGCCGCGCACACAGAGGTGGTGCGGCTCACATGGAGATGGACCAGTTCAACCTCGAGCTGGAATCCGAACTGACGCCCGAGGCTGTTGGCGCGCGGGCTGGAAACATCCTTGTGCCGGTGAGCAACCACTTCAATCTCTATCACCTCGGAAACGTCCTCGACCGCATCAAGCCGGGACGCCGCGATGTGGTTGTCTTGCATGTTCGCTTGTTGCGCCGCTCTGCTTCCGGCGAAAACGAACTCGACGCCGATCAGCTCTTTGGCAGCATCGAACAGCATCTGTTTTCGCAGGCTCTTTCGATGGCCGAAAAACGCGGGAAGTCGATTCGGCTTGCGGTCGTGGCTTCAAACGATCTCTGGGAAGGCATCTTGCGCGCGGGCGCTTCGCTTCAATCCAGCACAATTGTGATTGGCCGTTCGGCGAAAGACAACACCGAAGAGCAAGCACGGCAGATCGGCGATGCCTGGGAAAAACTGGGCGACATCAAGCCGCAGTTCAACCTCGAAATTCATTTGCCCAACGGCGACAAGATCTACAAAGTTCTCGGGCCGCACGCTCCGAACCTGACCTCCAACGAAGTGAATCTCCTGCACCGGTTGTGGCTGCGCTTTAGCGACGTCCTGGCGCCCCAAGAGCTGCATCATCACGATGTCGTGCACTTCGCGCTGGAGGAGGTCAAGAAAGAGATCGAAGAAGGCCAGGAAGATGAAGTCGTCAAGCGTCTGCGGGCACACCTCGAAGGAAATCAATCGAAGAAAACGCCTTCCTCTTGAAGTAGATTGCGGTCCGCGGAAATTTTCCCTTTAGAAACAGAATGTAGTCTTACGCCAGTTGCGTCGTGCAGTGCCCGCAGCGCTTGGCCTGGATGGGAATACTCATGGCGCATTGCGGACAATCTTTCGTCGTCGGCGCGGCGGGTGGCGCGGGTTTTTTCGTCCAGCGATTCACCATGCGCACCAGAAGAAACACAGCGAATGCCACGATCAGGAAGTTGATGACATTGTTCAGAAACATTCCGTAGTTCAGCGTCGCCACTTTGTCTAACTTGGCCGCGGCGATGGTGTCATAGTGATTGCTGGAGAGGCTGATGAACCGACTCGAGAAATCGACCGGTCCCACCAACTTACCGAGCGGCGGCATCATGACGTCTTCAACAAATGATGTAACGATCTTCCCGAAGGCCGCGCCGATGATGATACCGACGGCCATGTCCAGCACGTTTCCGCGCATGGCGAATTCTTTAAATTCTTTTAGCATGTGCGTCTCCTTTTTTCCTGTGGCGTGGGCCAAACGATCGCCTCTGGGCGGTTGCAGAAGCAGAGAGGGCCGTTCGTTCCGCAGATTATAGCTGAAGCAAAGAGAAAATCAGGTTGGGAAAGCTTCCGAGGAAGTCTAGCGCGGCCGGAAGACGAGCGCCGCCCCGATGATGCCGCGCAAGCCCATCAATACGCCCGCAGCGGCCATCAATGGCGCGACCCACAAAAATGGCACGCGAGAAATGGCCAGCATTACCACGCCGAGAAGAGTCAGGGAAAGGCCGCGAGTCCAGTTTTCCCAGCGGGCCCACCATCTGTTCGGGCCATAGAGCGCGCGAAGCCCCCAAAGGATGAGCGCGCCGCTCAGAATCAGCCACGAGGGTTTGTGGCGCTCCACCAGGACGCGTCCTGTGAGTGCCAGCCAAACGACCAGCACGCCCAACAGTAAAAAGATCACTTCGATCATGAGCCGCAGAGCGCGCTGGGGTGTCAGCATCGGCGTACTGCGCGTTTAGGGGACGCGCTCGATGCGCACTTTCTGCAGCACAACGGCGGTTTTTGGCCGGTCGTTCGAATCGCGCGGCAAATTGGAGATTTTATTCGCCACGTCTTGCCCCTCGATCACTTCGCCAAAAATGGAGTGCTTGTTATCGAGCCACGGCGTTGCCGCCACGGTGATAAAAAATTGGCTACCGTTTGTGCCCGGTCCGGCGTTGGCCATGGAAAGCTTGCCGGCCTTGGAATGATTGAGGGAAGGATGAAACTCATCCGCAAACCTGTATCCCGGACCGCCGCGGCCCGTTCCCTGCGGGCATCCGCCTTGAATCATGAACTGTGGAATCACGCGATGGAAGACGAGTCCGTCGTAAAAATTCTTCTTTAGCTTCTTGCCGGTGCTTTCGTCGGTAAATTCTTTCGTGCCTTCGGCCAGTCCGACGAAATTCTCGACGGTTTTCGGCGCTTCCTTTTCGAGAAGTTTCACCACAATGTTGCCTTGCGAGGTCTCGAAAATCGCGTACATTCCTGATGGTCGGCTCATGCAATCTCCTCGTGTACTAATTCATCCTACACGAGCCGCCTCGGCCCGCGCCACTCGCGCCGGTCACCAGCCCTTTTGCTTCCGCAATTCGGTGATGTGTGCGGTGTGGTGTTTTCCGTGCCATTCATAAAGAAAAAGAAGCCAATCGACGGTGCGCTCGCCATGCTCCGGGTGCACCAGAATCCGCGCGAAATGCTCCGGCTTCAACGACCGCCAGAGACGGTCCAAACGCGCGTGCACGGAATCGAGAAGTGTCTGGGAACTCTCGATGGGCGCCGCTTTTGAATCGGCCAGTTCGGCCCAAGCTGCTTCGTTATAGGGCTTGATGGTCGGTTTGTCTTCTGTAAGAGCGAGCTTCAGACGGAAAAGGGCATTCATGTGACTGTCCGGAACGTGGTGGACGACCTGCCGCACGGTCCATCCGCCGTCGCGATACGGCGTGTCGAGCTGCGAATCGTTGAGCCCTTTCACTGCGGCCCGAAATTTGGCGGGCAGCAAAACGAACTCCTCGATAGCCGCTTGGCGTCGTTCGGTGGTCAGCTGAGAAGGCATTGCAAATTTTCCAATGGGGTAGCGCGGATCCATCTGACTTTCTCCTTCGGCAACCTCAAACTTCCACTCGTCGGTGGGAGTGACTATAGCTGCGGGTCTCTGCAACGGTCAACGCGGCGCGACAGGAATGACTCTCCAATTTGGACTCCCAGCAATCCGATTCGCGAGCGGCGGGATGATACAATAACGAACTTCCTGTTGTATCGGGGCTGTATTCTCGTGATGAATCGAAAAGGCGCGCTGCTGAATCTAATGTTGCGGAGATCATAGGAATGCACAACGTCGTGATTATTGGCAGTGGCTGCGCTGGCCTGACCGCTGCGATCTACGCCGCACGCGCCAATCTAAAGCCCCTCGTGATTGACGGCCACGAGCAGGGCGGCCAGCTCTCGCTCACCACACACGTCGAGAATTATCCAGGCTTCCCCGATGGCATCATGGGGCCAGAGCTCATCGAAAATATGCGCAAGCAGGCGCAAAGATTCGGCGCCGAATTCAAAGCGGGAGCCGTGAACGAAGTTGACCTCACAAAGCGTCCGTTCAAGATCACGGCCGGCAAGGACTCCTACGAAGCTAAGGCGCTGATCGTTGCCGCAGGCGCTACGGCCCGCATGCTGGGCCTGCCGGGTGAGCGTGAATTGATCGGCCGCGGTGTCTCCACCTGTGCGACCTGTGACGGGTATTTCTTTCGCGAGAAAGCCATCGCTGTTGCGGGCGGCGGCGATTCCGCAATGGAGGAGGCCAATTTTCTTACGCGCTACGCAAATAAGGTCTACCTGGTCCACCGCCGAAACGAGTTTCGCGCTTCCAAAATAATGATTGATCGCGCACGGGCCAATCCAAAAGTGGAGTTCCTTACGCCGTTCGTCGTCGAGGAGATTCTTTCTCCCAAAGGGCACGTGGAAGGAGCGCGCCTGCGGAATTTACAGACGAAAGAAGTTCGCGAAATCACGGTTGACGGCATATTCGTCGCGATCGGCCACGACCCCAACTCGACCGTTTTCAAGGGTAAGCTCGAGATGGACGCCAACGGCTATCTCATCCCAAAGCACGGCACCTTGACCTCCGTCGACGGTGTATTTGTCGCCGGTGATGTGCAGGACCATCGCTACCGCCAGGCCGTTACTGCCGCAGGCTCCGGCTGCATGGCCGCCCTGGATGCGGAAAAGTTCCTGGAAAGGCACACGGACTAGTCCCAAAGGATTTACACGGGCATAATTACACTGCATGCTCCGCGCGACGCTTCTCAAGCTATCCGAGAGTCCCCGCTTCGCCAAATGGGTCACTTCCAACGGCACCACGCGCCGCATGGCACGCCGCTTCGTCGCCGGCGAAACGCTCGACGAAGCCATCGAAGCCGCCCGCGCCTGCAACAATGCCGGGATGCTCGCCAGCCTGGACTACCTGGGCGAAAACTGCGCCACGACTTCCGACGCCCAGCGTGCGCGCGATGCCTACTTGGAAGTTTTCGAGCGCATCCACCAGGAGAATCTCCACGCCAATGTGTCCTGCAAGCTGACTCAGCTAGGGTTGGACCTCAATGCCGATTTCTGCCAGGGTCTGGTGGTGTCCATCGTAGAGTTAGCCGCCCGGTATGACAATTTTCTTCGCGTGGATATGGAAGGAACGCCGTACACCCAGCGCACCCTCGACGTGGTGAAAAACGTGCGCTCGCGGAATCCTGCCATCGGAACGGTAATCCAGTCCTATCTTTACCGCAGCGAAACCGACATCCAGGATTTGCTCGCATACGGGTGCCGCATCCGTCTCTGCAAGGGCGCTTATAAAGAGCCACCGGATCTTGCGTACCCTCGCAAAAGAGACACCGACTTTAACTATGTCCGCTTGATGAAGATTCTTCTGCCCAGCGGTTTCTACCACGGCATTGCCACGCACGACCAGCGCATGATTGCAGAAACGATTCGCTGGGCCGCCGCCAGGCAGATTTCCAAGGATGATTTCGAGTTTCAGATGCTCTATGGCGTGCGGACTGACTTGCAACGCATGCTTGTGAAAGACGGCTATCGCCTGCGCGTTTACATCCCCTATGGTAACGATTGGTTCCCGTATTTCATGCGCCGCCTCGCCGAACGTCCTGCAAACCTTGGCTTCCTGCTGCGAAATTTCTTCCGCTCCTAGCTGCCTCGCCGCCTTACTGCTTGCGGCAAACCGTCACGCCATCCCGCAGCGGAATCAGTACGGGATAGAGCTCTTTCGAGTCATAAACTAGCCGGTTGAATTCCTGCACGCCGAGCGTTGCCGCGTCATCCGGAGCGGCAGGTCGCGCCGCCTTGCCCGACCAAAGCGTATTGTCGGTGATGAACAATCCTCCTCGCTTGAGCTTCGGCAGCGCCGCGCGCAGAGCGTCCGGATATTGGTCCTTGTTCACATCGTTGAAGATCAGGTCAAATGTTCCATGGGTTTTCTTAAGCAATTCGAGCGCATCGCCCACCTGGACATTTATGCGCTTCGCCACTCCCGCCCGCCGGAAATACTCTCGTGCACGCTTTGCGTTCTCCGGATCTCCGTCGGTGAAGTGCACCTTTCCTTTTGGTCCCGCCGCGCGCGCAAGCCAAATTGTCGAATAGCCAATCGCTGAGCCCATTTCGAAAATACGTTTCGCCCCGGAAACCTGCGCAAAAAGTGTAAGCAAGCGCGCTACGGCCGGCCCAATGATCGGCACGCGGTGCTCCGCGGCATAAGCCTCCATCTCGCTGATGACGGCGTGTCGTTCCGGCAACAACTCGTACAAATATTGTTCGACGTCATCTTGTATATAGCCGCTACGCAGGTTCTCGCTTCGAATCACAGGCTTTCTCCAGGTTTAAGCGCATGAATCCGCAGCCCCGCGATGTCGCCGGTTTCGTTGCGCAAATCGTCCACCGTTCCCGTCAAAAACGGAAACGTCGCATAATGCATGGGGATCACGTGTTTCACTCCCAGCAGCCGGATGGCATGCGCCGCCTCGCGCGGTCCCATCGTGAAACGATCGCCAATAGGCAGCAGGGCAAGCTCGGGTTTGTATAGCTCTGCGATCAGCTTCATGTCTCCGAACACGGCCGTGTCTCCCGCGTGATAGATCGTGAATCCTCCCGGCATTCGAATCACATAGCCGGCCGGCTCGCCGCCATAAAGCATCACGCCATTATCATCGATGGAATTCGAATGAAAGGCGTGCGTCATCGTCACCTGAAACTCGCCGACGCTCTGCGATCCTCCCTTACCCATGGGAGAAGTCTCTTTTTCAAACCCTTTGCTCGCGAGCCAAAGATAGGTCTCGAAGATGGCCACGATCTTTGGCTTGTGCTGTTTCGCAAGCGCCAGCAGGTCGCCCAAATGATCCCCGTGCGCATGAGTAAGGAAAATCACGTTCAGGCGCTGCACGTCCTTCAGCGCGTCCGGACACAAGGGATTCGTCATCACCCACGGATCAATCAGGGCGGTGTGTCCCGAAGGCGTCGTCAACGAAAACGTGCTATGTCCAAAATACGTAATTCGATTGCCCTTCGTATCGAGCATCCTTAGCCCCTTCTGCAACTCTTACGATTTTGAGGCGGATTGCTATTTTCCCGGCGAGCCCGCGCCCCCACCGTCGGCCAGCAGCGCGCGAATCGCTTCTTCGTATTGTTCCCGGCCTTTTTCGCCAATGAAGTGGGCTACTTGCCGGCCATCCTTCGCGTAGAAAACGGACACTGGCATCGACCCGGTCCACCCAGGAAGGACGGTTTGCCGGAACGCGGCCTCCGCCCCAGCGGTCTTGCGGTAATTGGGAAAGATCGGTTTGTACCGCGCCAGAAACCGCCTCATCAAAATCAAGTCGCCATCGTCGTCCATGCTTACTCCCACGACTTGCAGCCCCTTTGGCGCATACTGTTTCGCCAGTTCGTTCAGCATCGGGTATTCGTCGCGGCAGGGCTCGCACCAGGTCGCCCAAAAGTTCACCAACAGCGCTTTTCCATGATTTTGCTCCAGGATCTTTTGGAATCCTTGCGCATCGATCATTTCAGGATCGTGCGGAGCCTTGGCTTGCGGCGCAGCAAGAGTGCTCCCAGCGGCCACCAACAGCAGTGCAGCAATGCGAGTCCGTATCCTCATCGAAGTACCTTCCCCCACCATTCTAGCTGCATGCGCGGAAGTTGAGAATCCTCCCCTCGCACAGTACAATCAATCCAGTCGCTTGTTGGCCCCGGCAGGGGCGTGGTATAAGAAAATTCCGCCGGGCGCTTCCATTCCCCGGAACCGCTCTCGGCTCACTGTCCGAGCAAAGGAGATTTGAATGGCTTACGTAATCGCTGAGCCCTGCATCGGCACAAAAGACACCGCCTGCGTGGACGTCTGTCCCGTCGATTGCATCCACCCCCGCAAAGATGAGCCGGAGCATGAAAAGGTCACACAGCTCTATATCAATCCGACGGAATGCATCGACTGTGGCGCTTGCGTCCCGGTCTGCCCGGTAACCGCGATCTTCGCCTTGGAAGACCTGCCGGAAAAGTGGAATAGCTACACGCCGGTAAACGCGGATTTCTATACCGCGAAGTAACACGAGCCTGCGCTTTTAAATTAGGGGTTATACATTTTCCGCGGCACGTTCAGGCGTGCCGTTTTGTTTTGCACGGCCCTCTTGCTCAGCCTTCCAGACGTGCCGTTTCCGCCCGCCGTGCGCCGCCGCTCAGCGTCCGCTTCCGCACTTCCTCAAATGTAGTCGCGAATAATATTTTTTCCACCGCCCCTTGCACATCTTTCCAAATCTGTTTCAGCCCGCAGCTTTCTCCCTCCACGCACACCCCGCCCATCGCTTCGTTGTGCACGCAGCTGGATTCCGCGAAGGCGCCATCGACAACTCGCAAGACAGCTCCCACGGAAATCTTTTCAGGCGCCCGCGCCAGCGTGTAGCCCCCCCGCACGCCTCGCCGGCTCTCCAATATTCCGCCGCGCCTCAATTCCAGCAGGATTTGCTCTAGGTACTTCAAGGGAATGTGATGTCTCTGCGCGATTTCGTGGATCGTTACAACCTCGGGATACTGCAGGCTCAGGTGCAGCACCGCCTGTGTCGCGTATTCGCCTTTTGCTGTCACTCGCATCGTCTGCTCTTTACCTTCGCTAGCCTTTCACACGCGCGAAGGTGTGTCAATCTCCCGCGCCCGCTGGTGACGGGCCAGTCTAAAATACTCGGGATCACTGATGCATTTTCAAAGACGGCCGAGAAATCCTGAAGCGGTCATGGGCTGCCGGTAGCGGGTCAGATTCCGATTACCCGGCTAATCGTCCACTTGAACGCGGGTGAGACTTTGGCGAACCATAGCCCTCCCCGATCCGTAAGCGTAAGCCAGCTTCGCATATCCAAATCTCTTATTTGTGCTAGACTCCGCACAGGAGATAGAGCATGCGAATTGGAATGGTTTCTGCTCTTTCTGTCTTACTCCCCTTGATTTGCTCTTCACGTCCAGCAGCTCAGTTCAATCCCGCCAGTCCTCAGTCCGTTCACCAGGACGAATCTAAACCGACAGGCGGAGGGTTGCGGGTGGAGCAAGTGTCATCAACGGCGGAGCAAGCACTGGACTCGACACTGGTGACGTTGAAGGAAGGGCGCGCTTCGCAGAGTCATCTAAGCCAGGAGCTTGCGCACGTAATGATGAGACTGGCAGAGAATAATCACCAACCATCGTGGCCCGTCGTAGTGAGCTTTACTGACAAACTCACGCGAGAGTTGATCAGCAGGCAAATGAATAGTGCCCAGATAGCAATGATGCGGGAGTGCATTGTCGAGGTGATGCGCATAACGGGAACGAGCAACGCTGGTTTAGCAAGCCGTCTCCAGCAAACGTTGATCGGTATTGGCATCGAATCTTCGAAGACGCAACTCGTTGTTAGGGACTTCATCGCGGTTAGAGAGGCCGTCCAAGGGCCAGACGATTCACCCCTCGCGCGCTGAATGCGAGAATCTGCCTTTTGGGTACGCTGAGTCCTGATTAACGCGGCAATCGGAAAATGACCCACTACCGGATTGCCATTCTACTGGCGGCACGGACTCGCGATAATACATACTAAGCTTTTGGGGGGAAAAATCTCCATGCGGATGCTGCCGACTCGTTCATGCGCAGAAAGAATGGCCATCCTCCTCGTTTTGGTGTGCGCCATCGACGTTGCAGCTGCCTTTTTCACCGCGAAGCCCCAACTTTGGTGCGCGCTCATTCCAGTTCTTATCCCCCTTTTCACTCCCGCCACTATCTTCGCGCGTCGCGCAGTCTAAATTCTGACCGTTACATGCTCCAACTGACGGCAACTCTCAAACTCACCCGCTACGCGCCCGTTGTGCCTCCCACCCCGGCTCCATGCGTCTAAGCAAAGTGCGCCATTAGCGCATTTTTCGCATCTCGTGAATTGGAAATGTTGCGCTGCACGGTATGATGTTTGAGAGCAAAATTGTCCCCATGCCTGAACGTTTCCATCTCGTCCTGCTAATTCATGCCCACCAACCCTGCGGCAATTTCGGCCACGTGCTCGAAAAGGCTTACAAAGACTCTTATCTGCCTTTCATCGAACTGCTGGAAAAACATCCCGGCGTCCACATGGGCCTGCACTATTCCGGACCGCTGCTCACCTGGATCGAAGAGCATCGTCCTGAGTATTTCGCGCGCCTCAAAGCTCTCGTCGGTTCCGGGCAGGTCGAGCTGATCGGCGGCGGCTTTTACGAGCCCATCCTCGTCTCCATCCCGCCCGACGACCAGCGCGAACAGATCACACGGCTGGCAGGCTACCTCGAAAAACAGTTCGGCCGCCGCCCGACAGGCGCGTGGATTGCCGAGCGTGTTTGGGAGCCGCAGCTTCCCTCAGCGTTAGCCGCGGCTGGCGTCAGCTACACCCTCGTCGACGACATTCATTTTCTTTCCGCTGGTTTTGAACCCGAGGAACTGTTTGGCGCCTACATCGCCGAGGACCGTGGCCAGAGTGTCTGGCTTTTTCCCGGCCAGAAAGCGCTCCGCTATTTCATTCCTTTCGGAAAGGTCGAGGAGGTCGTCACCTATTTGCGCGATGCTGCGGTCCTGCATCCCGGCGGCATGGCATCGATGGGCGATGACATGGAAAAATTCGGTGTTTGGCCCGGTACCAACGTCCACTGCTACAAGGATGGCTGGCTTGAAAATTTCTTCACCGCCCTCGAGAAAAACTCTTCGTGGCTCCGCGTTTCCACGCCGGGAGAATACCTCGCCGATCATTCGCCTTTGGGCCGCGCCGACCTTCCCACCGCTTCCTATACGGAAATGATGGAGTGGGTTCTGCCCACGCGTGTCCGTCAGCGCTATCATGCCGTCCAAAAAGAGTTCGCCGCGCGTCCCGAGGTGCTTTCGTTCCTTCGCGGCGGCTCTTGGCGCGGTTTCTTTCGCAAGTACGCCGAATCCAACCTGCTCCACAAGAAAATGCTGCGCGTTTCCGCACGCATCGCTGCCGTGCCCACGCGTCATAGCAGTTCAAAAGCTTCCGAAGAGATTATCCAAGCGCGCGACCTCCTCCTCCGTGCGCAGTGCAATGACGCTTACTGGCACGGCATCTTTGGTGGTCTGTATGCTCCGCATCTTCGCACGGAGCTCTGGCGCAATTTAATTCGCGCCGAAGCCATCGCGGACCGGCAAACCGCCGGAGCGCTCATACCGCGCGTCGAGTTACTGGACTACGACGCCGACGGAGCGCATGAGCACCTTTTCACTGCTTCCGATTATCAAGCGCTGCTCAAACCCGCGGACGGCGGAACGCTCGCCGCGTTCGACTTTCGTCCAGCTGCCGCGACTCTCATCAATTCCATTCAGCGCAGGCCGGAGGCTTACCATGCGCGCCTTCGCGAGGCTGCGAAGACCGCTGTGGCGGGCGGTGTTGCCTCCATCCACGAGCAAACTCTCGTCAAGGAGCCTGGCCTCGAACGTTTTCTCCACTACGACCGCTGGCCACGCCACGCATTTCGCGTATTGCTTTTCGACACCGCCCGCACGCAGCTTCAATATGAAACGCTGGAATTACAGGAAGATCCCGGATTTGCCGGCGGCGCTTTTCACGTTAATTCTTCCTCCGCCAACGACGCGCAGCTGATTCGAGAAGACGAACTGAAGATAGCCGCGAAAGGCGGAACGACGGCGCCGAGGCTTTCTGTGGCGAAGCGTTTTTCCTTCGGCCCAGCCCCGAATGGCTGCGAGATCGGCTGCGAGGTCGGTTTGAAATTGAAGCACTCTCTTGAGAAGCCCATCGCGGTCGGCGTCGAATCGATTATCAATCTGCTCGCTCCCGCCGAACCTGACCGTTTTTTTGAAACACCGAAGGGCTCGCAAAATCTTCGCTTCAGCGGCGTTTTGCCCGGTCCGTTACTCCGCATGGAAGATGGCTGGCAGCGTATCCGCATCACGCTGCATGCGCCCGGCGCAAAGGAATTTTGGGTCGCTCCGATTGAAACGGTTTCCGAATCTGAGGAAGGTTTCGAACGCGTCTATCAGGGCTCTCAGATTCTCGCCATTTGGCATCCCGCTTTGGCGGCACAGGAGCCGTGGTTCGCGCGCCTCGTCTGGCGCATTGAATCTTTCTAGCGTTCGCTTCCCTTTATTCCGCAATCAGCAAATTCTGCGCGAACGGCCACTCCTCATCCACCCACTGGCCCTCGCACCGAAACCCGGTGCGCACCGCCATTTCCGCTGCTTCTCCAATCCGGTATTTGTGCGAGCTCTCTGTCCAGATCGTTTCATCTTCATCCAGCGAAAGGCGCAGTCCTGCCGCTGGAATCTCCACGCGCTGCCGGCACGTCGAGCGCAAGTGCATCTCCATCCGCCTTTCGGTGGCGTTCCACCGCGCTTCGTGCCGGAAACACGCCAGATCGAAATCCCCGCGCAGCTCCCGGTTAATCCTCGCTAGCAAATTCATATTGAAAGCTGCAGTTACCCCAGCCGGATCGTCATACGCCAGCATTTGATCTCGAATGTTTTTCTCCAAGTCCGTTCCCAAGAGCAGCGCGTCTCCTTCGCGCAAGATACTGCGCACGCTCTTCAGGAAATCCTCTCCGGCATCGCGATCGAAATTCCCGATTGTGCTGCCCAGAAACAAAACGAGGAGATGATCGCTGTCGGCTCGTCCATTGGCCACCGTCCGCAAGCCTTCCAGATACGGCTGCTCGTGCCCCACGATGCTTACCAGATCGATTTGTCCGAGCTCCTTCTCGCATGCCGCCAGTGCCGAAGGTGAAATCTCGATCGGGAAGTAATACGTCTTCTGCCGCCGCGAAAGCGCTTCCAGTATCCAACGCGTCTTTTTTCCGCTTCCGCTTCCTAGCTCCGCGACATGCACCGGGGACGGCAGCAGATCGACAATTTCGCGCGCATGCTTTTTCAGCAACCGCGCATCCGCACGCGTCAGCCCATACTCCGGCAGCACGCTGATCGCCTCGAACAGCGCCGAACCCACTTCGTCATACAAATATTTTGATGGCAATTCCCGCTGCCCGCTCTTCGTCAGGCCTTCCCGCACATCGGCCGCGAACTCGGACACATGTCTCAACGGAAGGGTTTGCGTCAGCATGTCAGCTCCCAAGGGCCCGGGTATTTATTGCTAGTGCTAGTCTTCCACGCAACGGAAGGTTGCGTAGACGTACGGATAGTGCGGCTGGAACCAGTTCCGGAAGGATCGCCGCAACATGCACGCAGCCGTTCGCGGCGACCCTCCCTTCATCACATAGTGTTTGCCATCGAAGAAATTCGCGGAATAGCCGGGGTAAAAGGGCATCGCCACAAATCCGGGAAAAGGCTCAAATTTCGTTCGCGTCCATTCCCACCCGTTGCCCACCAAATCGTGAACGCCAAACGCGCTCGCCCCTTCTGGATGCGATCCCGTTGGTGCAGGATCCCACTGCTTAAAATCAAAATTGCCGTGACGCGAGCTTGGCGAACCATCGCCCCAAGGAAAAGCTCGCTCGCTCCCACCCTCACGCGTTCCATAAGCCGCCCGGTGAAATTGCGCTTCGCTGGGCAGCTCGCGCCCGAGCCACTTCGCATATGCCGTCGCTTCCGCGTGGCTTACGTATACCGGCCAATCCAGCGGCAAGCGAACCTCGCCGAACATCGCACGGTACATCCACAAATTTCCGTCGCGCTTCCAAAAGGCTGGATGCCCTACGCTCTCTTTTTCTTTCCACTCCCACGCTTCTTTGCTCCACAGCGCGGGGTTCTCGTATCCGCCGGCTTGAATAAAACGCAAGAAATCCTGATTCGTGACGTTGCCACTCTCGATCGCGAATCCCGCCACGTCCACAGCATGCGCATGCAGCTCGTTGTCCCAGCCGAATTCGTCTCCTGTTTCGTATTTCAGCCCCAGCGTCGCTCGACCCGCTGGTATCTCCACCAGGCTGGACTTCATCCGCGCGGCCCCATGACTCGGCCCAATAGGCCCACGAATTTTTCTTTCGGTCGGCAGCCTGTGCAGCATGTAAGCCAGCGTCTCGGCATGCATTAGCCGGTGTTCAATCGCCACTTCCAGCATCGTGGTGAGTTGGGGGTGCCCCTCCGCCGGCCGCGCCAGCGCGCGCTCGATCGCCTCGTCCAGCTCATTCCGCAATCGACGATTGTAATGTTCCACTTCTTCGCGCTTCGGCCAATCGGCGGGTCCGTCGCTCGGTAATCCGCCCCCCACAGGGTCGATTCCGAATGCAAAGAGGTCGTCAAACGTTCGCCGCTTGGTCCGCAACCCAAACGCACGCTGCGAAAGCAAGTTCCAGTCAAACGCCTCAACATGTCCCAAATAGAAAATGATCCGGTGCCGCTCAGGAATGGGCCGGTCGTAGACAGCCTCTTCGCGCACAATGCCAAACAGCGCATCAGTCTGCGCACGCGCGTTTAAGAGACGGGTGTGAAGGTCGTGCCGTATGCGGACAGCAGTTGCTGTAGCTCCCATGGCGTCTTCCCCTTACCTTGGATGCGGCTTCCGCGAGAAAGATGCGCCGAAATTCGGCGTCGGGGGCGGCTGAGTAGAGTACGATATTCCACCCAGTGGCGTGAGGCTGTCAACCGAAATGAATGCGAAACCCGCTGCGCCTTCAGACGTCGCCATCGAATTCCGCGGCGTGAGCTACTGCATAAACGATATTCCTGGCCGTGCGATCGTCTCAAATGTCTCACTAACCGTTTCGCGGGGCGAAACCCTCGTCCTACTCGGCCGCAGTGGAAGCGGCAAGACCACCCTGCTAAGGCTCATCAATCGCATGCTGCTTCCCTCGCAAGGCCAAGTTTTCGTCGAAGGCCGCGCCACCGCCGAATCCGACCCCATCCGGCTCCGCCGCGGTATCGGCTACGTCATTCAGGAGGCAGGCCTCTTTCCGCATTTCACGGTCGCTGAGAACGTCGGCCTTGTTCCCTCCCTCGAAAAATGGGACCCCGCCCGAATCGCCGCCCGCGTCGAAGAACTACTGCGCCTAGTAGGTCTTGATCCCGCCGAATTTTCAGCCCGCCGCCCTCGCGAACTTTCTGGCGGGCAACGCCAGCGGGTCGGCGTCGCGCGCGCCCTCGGCGCCGACCCGCCCATCCTTCTTATGGACGAGCCTTTTGGCGCCCTGGATCCCGTCACCCGCGCCGAACTTCAGCGCGAATTCAGCGCCCTGGCTCGCCGCCTCAAAAAGACCATCGTTTTCGTCACGCACGACATCCGCGAAGCTCTGCTTCTTGGCCAGCGCATAGCCCTTCTCTGCGATGGACGTCTAGTCGCCCTTGCGCCCCCCAAGGACTTTCTTCGCCTCGACCATCATGAAGTCCACGCCTTTTGCGCCTGTCTCGACCCATCCGACGGAGTCGCGCAATGACGCCCCAGAAATTTTTCATTGAGCACCGCTCCGAAATCCTTAGCGCCACGCTCGACCATCTCACCCTGGTTGTCATCGCCATGGCTTTTGCTATCGCGATCGCCGTACCTCTTGGCATGCTGATCGTGCAACATCGCCAGCTTCGCGGCATCGCGTTAGGGGTCGCCAACATTTTTCAAACCATTCCCAGCCTGGCGCTCTTCGGCTTCCTAATTCCCATCCCCTTCATCGGTGGCATCGGACGACGCACAGCCATCGTCGCCCTGGTTCTCTACGCTCTCCTTCCCATCCTCCGGAATACTTACGTGGGCCTCACCGGCATCGACCCCGCCATACTCGAAGCCGCCGAGGCCATGGGCATGACTCCAACACAAATCCTAGTCCGCGTCCGCTTCCCGCTCGCTCTGAGCTTCATCCTCGCAGGCATCCGCACCGCCACCGTCATCACCATTGGCGTCGCCACCATTGCTGCCGCCATCGGTGCTGGCGGCCTGGGCACTTTTATCTTCCGCGGCGTGGCCATGGTCAGCGACTCCGTAATCCTGGCCGGCGCCATCCCTGCTGCTCTGCTGGCTATCTTCGCCGACCTCCTCCTGGGCCAACTCGAGCGCCGCCTCAAAGTCGTCTGACCTCCACCGCACTTTCTTCCTCTTCTCTGTGCCCTCTATGTTAAATTCCACATTCCAATGGAACTCTCCACATAACATGCGCCTCAATCTCTTCCGAATCCTTCGCCTCCTTTATTTCCTTTGCTTCCTTAACCTCCTCTACCTCGCCTCCGCCTGCCGCAAACCCGCGCAACCCCACCTGACCATCGGCTCCAAGTTTTTCACCGAGCAAGTCATCCTGGCTGAACTCCTTGCCCAACACATCGAAGCCCGCACCAACATCCCCGTCGAACGCAAAACCAACCTCGGCGGCACTCTCTTGGTTCACAAAGCCCTACTCGCTGGCGATCTCGATCTCTACGTCGAATACACCGGCACAGCCCTCACAGCCGTTCTCAACGAATCACCCGGAACAGACAGCTCCGCCGCCATCTACGATCGCGTGAAGCAACAATATGCCCAACGCTTCAATCTCGAACTCACCGAACCGCTAGGCTTCGAAAACACTTTCGCTATGGTCATCCGCGGCGACGACGCACAAAACCTCCATCTCCGCACCATGTCCGGTCTCGCCCCAATCGCCCCCAAGTGGCACGCCGGCGTGGGCTACGAATTCCTCGAACGCCCCGATGGCTTCCGTGGCTGGAGCGACCGCTACAATCTCCATTTCGCCGCGCCGCCAAACGTTATGGACCTCGGCCTCCTCTACCGCGCCCTTGTAGATCATCAAGTTGACGTCGTCGCCGGCAATTCCACCGACGGCCTCATCGACTCTCTTCGCCTCGTCGCACTTGAAGACAATCTCCATTACTTCCCGCCCTACGACGCCGTCCCCATCGTTCGCCGCGCCGCGCTGGAGAAATTTCCTCAGCTCCGCGCCGCGCTAGCCGATCTCTCCGGCAAACTCACCGCCACCGAAATGCGCCATCTCAACTCGCAAGTCGATGCCGATCAGCGTGACGTCGCCGCCGTCGTCCGCGTTTTCCGCGCCGCAAAAAATTTATAGCTCGTAACCAAATGCCCGGCAGCAAGCGTCTAAGGATTAGTTTTGCTTCACCTCGGTTCAAGTTTCACAAAAGCAACTTTCGTGGAGCTTCCGGGTTCTGCTAGTTGTAAGCATTCCTGGTCGACCCGAAGTTGCAAAACTCCCGGTTCAAGTATGGAGGAATTACAAATCACCACGGAGGTTCGCATGAAATCACTTCTGGGCGTTCTTACACTGTTCTTGCTCTGTGCTCTGCCTGCTCTCGCGCAGGAAAAACAGGCTCCGCTTCCTCCGGTCCACGGCGTCGGCGGAGGCCACGTTCCGGCTCATGGTCCTGCTCCAGCCAAACCTGAGGAGCATCCTGCGGCTCCAAAATACGTCGACAAAAATGGCCATCCCGACGCTCCTCACGTTCACACCAACGATAAGTGGATCGGCCACGATACCGGCCCCAATGATCCGCACTATCACCTCGATCATCCCTGGGCGCACGGCCATTTCAACGGCGGCTTCGGCAAGGGCCACGTATGGCGCATCGCAGGCGGCAACCGTGAGCGCTTCTGGTTCGGCGGCTTCTACTTCAGCGTCGCTCCCGCTGACTACGGCTTCTGCGATAATTGGCTCTGGGCCACCGACCAGGTCGTAATCTACGAAGATCCCGACCACGATGGTTGGTATCTCTGCTACAACGTTCGGTTAGGCACGTACGTTCACGTCGAGTTTCTCGGCGGAGCGTAGTCTGGGTTCCACCGCCGCTTCTCTTAACCTGGAAAACAACCGGGGCACGGTTCGCCGTGCCCCTCTTCTTTTGGCGAGCCAGGCTTAAGAATTTTTGGAGAGCACCACCGTCCTTCTCACGCCGGGTACGATTCGCACTGCCGATCCCGCCTTCCCACCTCCCACCGCAACTAACTTCGAATTTGTATACAAGTGAACAGACATGCTCCTTGGCAACTCCTAAGATTGTCTTGCGGTAAAGGGACTGTAGTGTTGGCCAGTTCATCCCCTTCAGCTTGAACACCCCGACCCCCAAAAGAGCTGAGGACATCGAACAACACATCATTCGCACCGCTTGTCTGGTTCGAAGCCCAGTCATTCGTTGAGTGAAACGGATTCGACGCGATCTCCGCACCAGGCAGAGTAAACAGTAATCCTTGGGATCGGCGTGGAAGTGTCTCGCAACACAGACAGAAAGGTCGAAAAGTATGCCTCTCATTCAAATTTTTATAGCCCTGATCGTAGTGGGCGTCCTGCTTTGGCTCGTGAATCGTTTCATCCCCATGGCAGGCAGCATCAAGTCCATCTTGAACGCAGTCGTGGTCATTTGCGTCGTTCTGTGGCTCCTTAACGTATTCGGATTGTTCCATTCCCTGTCGAATATCCGCGTCGGATAACCAGCGCGGTTAGATAAGCGCCGAGGGGGACGAATTTCGGGCCACGGATGGCCATCAACGGTCTTAAGACACTAGGCGCACCATTTCATAAGAGTGACAAGCCCATAAGCAATTGCAACGGAGGTAGCACATGAAACCAGTTAGAGTAATGAGTACCGCAGCTTTATTTTTGCTTTTCGGAATCGCTGCACCGGCGAACGGAAGCCAAGAGAAACCGGAAGAAAAGGCCCCGCCCCCGAAGCAGGAGCAGCCAGCTAGACCCGCAAAGCAGGAAGAAGCGAAAGCTCCGAAACAGCAGCAAGAGGCTAAGCCTGAAAAACAGCAGCAAGCTAAGGCACCCAAACAGGAACCAAAAGCCAAGACCGAAAAGCAGGAACAAGCCAAGGCTCCAAAGCAAGAGCAAGAAGCCAAGCCTGAAAAACAGCAACAGGCGAAGGCTGCGAAGCAAGAGCAAGCCAAGCCTGAGAAACAGCAGCAACAAGCCAAGACGCAGCAACAACAAGCGCACCAACAGCAGGTAAAGTCTTCACACGCTCCCCAGCGCACGCAAGAGGCAATTGCCGCTCAGCGCGCTCAGCCCGCGCTTCGCCTCAGCGCCAGGGGTAGCGGTCGAATTCCAGACGATCGTTTCCGCGCCAGCTTTGGCCGCGCGCACGACTTCCACATGGGTAACCCAGTTTTGGTCGGCGGATATTCTCGGTTCCAGTACGGCGGCTTCTGGTTTGGATTCGTCCAGCCTTGGCCAGTGGGTTGGTACTACACCGATGACGTCTACATCGATTACGTCGATGGCGGGTATTACATGTACAACCCGTACTATCCCGGCGCACGCTTCTCCATTAGCGTCGTGATTTAGTTTCTGATTCAGCAGCGTGTGGATCGAATAGCACCCGCCCCGGGGACGGATCTTTCTCAACGGGAAAATCTCGCAGGGGCGGGGAATTTGAATGCCGTCAGCAGGAAATACTTAGGGAGAAGAAAACGATGCTTGGAACAATCCTGATCATCTTTTTAATCTTGGCACTCTTTGGCGCATTGCCGCGGTGGTCGCACAGCAGGGATTGGGGCTATAGGCCGACCGGGGGCTTGGGGCTCATTCTTATCATTGTCGTCATTCTCGTGCTTCTCGGACGCATTTAGATTTTGCCGCTCCTGTCAGGCCGGAGGTACGCGATGGATGAATCCAGGCAACACGCAATTCAATTTCTCGAGAAAGAGATCAAGACTTACCTGGCGCTCTCTTTGTTCTTGGCGAAGCGGGGGATTAAGACTGACCTGCTTCTGGGAACGAAAAAGGTCCTAATCAGCCCGTCTTTCTATAAAGACCGGATGAAGGAAGCCAAGAAACTTGTCCGCGAACTAAGAAGGCCATGATCTGTTCCTTTACTACATATGCGAGCTACTCGTCTTTCTGGTCCTCTTTAGCATGGCCTTCCTTTTGCTCGCTCTCGTAGTCCTGGCAGTGATCCTTCTTTGGTGGACAAGCGAGCAGGCGGCTATCAAGATCAAGCCCGCTTCGCGAAAAGTGATCGCGATTACCCGCCGTTTCATTGCCCCCTACGCAAGGCCTTGAGCTGTAATGAAGTCTCTGATGAGTGAGAACGAGGGGCATCTAGTGACCTCGCACCTGATTCCGGATCGTCCCGCCCCGCGTCTAAGACGCGGTCCATCCTTCAATGCGCTCCCTGTTTTGTAGAATCTGCAAATATCAGCGAAAGTGTGCCCTTGTGCACAGACTTTGGCTGTGCCGCGTACTACTCTTTTCCCTCCAGAACCAAATCAATTGGTAAACTCTTGGGAGGAAATGGATATGAAGTTCGTAAAGACAATTTTCGCAGTGCTTGCACTCACACTGCTCGGCGCCACGTTAGCACCTGGCGCTCACGCCGATGAGTGGAACAAAAAGACCGTAATGACTTTTAGCCAACCCGTGGAAATCCCCGGCCAGGTCCTGCCTGCCGGAACCTACACGTTCGTCCTGCTCGATTCACCTGCCGACCGCCACATCGTCCAAATCTTCAATGCGGACGGCTCACAGCTCATCACCACCGTCCTGGCGATCAACAACTACCGTCTCAGACCGACTGGCGATACTGTCGTCAAGTTCGCGGAACGCTCGGGCGACAATCCGGAAGCTCTCAAGGCTTGGTTTTATCCCGGCGATAATTTCGGCCAGGAATTTGTTTACCCCAAGAAGAGAGCTATCGAACTGGCCGTGATTGTGAAGGAACCAGTTCCCGCACTCGCCGCCGACAGTGACATCAAAGTCGTCCCCATAGTTGCGGAAACTCCGGAACAGAAGGAAGTGCCCGTAACAGAAGCGATCCAGGTCACTCCGCCGGCCGCTGAAGTTGCAACCCCCGCTCCAGTCGTGCAGGCAACTACTCCTGCGCCTGTTGTGGAAACCGCTCCAGCACCCGTCGTAGAAACTAAGCAACTGCCGCAAACCGCCAGCCAGCTTCCTCTAATCGCGCTGCTTGGTTTGGTTTCACTCGGCGCAGCGCTTGTTCTCAAGCGCTTCTCGAGCTAAGGTCCCTGCAGCAAACGCAATGAAACTCCAGTGCGCCGCGGGGCTTGATCTTTCCTTTTCATCCCGCGGCGCAAGGAGATTTGCCAGTGATTCCGACCATTCGACCGCGCACTCCCGCTCTACTCATTTGCTGCTGCTTCCTCGCCGCCTTTCTGCTTTCTAGTAGCTTGACGGCGACGGCCTTTTCGCAATCCCAGCAATCGCCTCCTCCCGACTCTGCTGCCGCCGCTACAATCTCGGTGAACTCAGAACTCGTTGCACTCCCCGTCCGCGTGACTGACGCAAAAGGAAATGTCGTCTCGGGATTGACCCTGCAGGATTTCAGCGTTTTCGAGGACGGCCGCCCGCAAAAGCTCACGCTCTTCCAGCAAGAAGACGCTCCCGTCACCGTAGGCCTCGTCGTCGACCACAGCCGCAGCATGGGTCCTAAGCTTGCCGGAGTAACCGTTGCCGTTTCCGCATTCGCTCATTCCAGCAATCCTCAAGACGAAATGTTCGTCGTCGATTTCAACGATGACGTGTGGCTGCAGATACTGGGCGGAAAGCCTTTCACCAATAAAGCGGACGATCTCGAGAAAGAACTCGCTGCCGTTTCCGCTCGCGGGCGAACCGCCCTCTATGACGCGGTGGCGGAGGGCCTCAACCACCTACGTTTCGGCCATTGCGAGAAAAAAGCCCTGATCATTGTGAGCGATGGCGGCGATAACGCCAGCCATCTGAAATTTTCGCAAGTTCTCGCTCTCGCTCAACGCTCGCAAGTTCTGATTTATTCCATCGTTTTGCAGGGCGACGGCCAGGAAGAAAACCCAGGTGCCCTTCGCCGGCTTAGCAAAAGCACCGGCGGGATCTCTTACTTCCCAAGCTCTTCGGAAACCATCGCGAACATCTCCGCTCTTATCGCCCGCGACCTGCGCGATCAGTACACCCTCGGCTTCGCTCCAGAAAAGCCGGCCAGTGACGGTTCCTTCCGAAAAATTCAAGTCAAGGTGACTGCTCCCGGCCGCGGCAGCCTTCACGTCCGTTATCGGCCCGGCTATTTTGCTCAGGGCACCAGCCAGCCTCCTCCGCAATCGGGTAGGAGCGCGCCATGAAATCAGCCGACCGCACCACGGCTCGCCGCCGGCGAACGCGCGCCCCGATCCTTCGCGCGGCCTCTTACTTTTTTCTGGCGCTCGGCCTTCTAGCCCTTGGGTATGCGGGATATGTCGTCGTCGATGCGCATGCCTATCAGGCCTACGAACAAGCGAAATTCGAAGATGTCAGCGACAAGAAGCCGCCGTCTCTTCTCGTGGAAGGCGGCGTGATTGGTGAGATTCAAGTCCCTCGTCTCCACGTGAAAGCCATCGTCGTTCAGGGTGACTCGCACACGATTCTGCGCCGCGCTGTTGGCCACATCCCCGAAACGGCCCTTCCCGGAGCTCCAGGCAACGTCGTTCTAGCCGGCCACCGCGACACTTTTTTCCGCCCGCTCCGCAATATTCGATTGGGTGATGCCATTACTCTCAAAACACCCGGTGGCGTCTTTCAATATCTTGTAGAATCCACGGAAGTCGTTCCGGCCAGCGACATAGAAGTTCTAAATGCTTCGGGCGGCCGCACCCTGACGCTCATTACGTGCTTCCCCTTTGACTACATAGGCCCGGCACCGAGCCGCTATGTCGTCCGCGCTCGCGAACTTGTATCCCCATCTCCAGTTCCGCCACCCGCGCCGTGAACGATTCCCAGGAATCCAGGTCCTTAGAAATGCGTCGCGGCCATTTATGCTCTTTTTCGCTCTAACTCAGCATGACTCCCAAAATGGAACGAAATGCAGATGTGTGCACAACCGGACAGACACCTCTTCTCACTTCGTCTAACATTCCTTAGTGCAGGGCAGCCAGAGCGCTGTTTCGCGGATCCTCCCACTCGCTTCCGCTAAATGGTTTTGGCTGACAACCCTCACCTCGGAAAAAGCAAAACGGGATCAGCAGGTTCTGGACGTTTCGGCAGTTAGATTTGTTCCATGCGACTTGGGGTTAGCCACTTCCTTCTCTCTCGTTAGGATCTTCGATATTTTTGGGCTTGGGCTGTCCTGACATCCGCTACTCAGGGTCATTCAGGGCCGAGGGATAGCCGTCTGGCTCGTGCGTCGAATATATGAAACCAAGCTCTCTGGCTGGAATTGTTTTGGTGGTTTTGGGCGCGCTGGCCCTCGCTTATCAGGGCTTTGATTACACCCGCCGCCAACATGTTTTGGATGTGGGACCAATGCACGTCACGACAGAGACTCAAAACAGAGTCCCCATCCCACCGATTCTCGGCGGGCTCGCGCTCGCCGGAGGAATTGCTTTGCTCGTCGTTGGAGGCAAGAAAAGTTCTTAGTTCGAATCTGCAAGAGTGCCCGCCTGAGAGTCGGGTAACGCATAACCCTCTCGCAAATGGATTTGTGTTGAAGGTCCTTCAACCACGGATTTTGTAGAAGTAAAAATTAGAAGAGAAGTTGTGACCAACGGAGGTCAGTGATGAAGAAATTTTTGGTAACGGCAGCGTGTCTTACTTTCGCAGCAGGTGCAGTCTATGCTCACAAACTAAACAAGGAACAGCGGCGCCTCGAAGAGTGCGGCGTTGTTATGTCAGAGGTTCTCCACGTACCAGACGACATTCCCCAGGATCTTTTGAACAAGGCCGAATGCGTCATAGTGATTCCGTCCGTCAAGAAGTTGGCTTTCGGAATCGGTGCTGAGTACGGACGCGGGGCCATGGTTTGCCGCACCGGCGAGCACTTCCGCGGACCTTGGGGAGCCCCGGCGATGTACGCTCTCGAAGGCGCCAGTATCGGCTTCCAGATCGGCGGAGAAGGAACGGACTTGATCCTGCTGGTCATGAATGACAGCGGCATGAACTCGATCCTCAGCAGCAAGGTTAAGTTGGGCGGCGATGCTTCCGTTGCCGCAGGCCCAATTGGGCGTACCGCTTCCGCGGATACGGACGCTTGGATGCGCGCTGAAATTCTCAGCTATTCACGCGCGCAGGGACTTTTTGCCGGAGTTTCCCTCGAAGGTTCCACGATTCGCCCTGACGATGACGCCAGTGGCGACGTTTATGGCCGCCCCATGAAGGCAAGTGAAATCGTGCGTGGCGAACATGTTGGCGTGCCCGAAACAGGCCGCCATCTCGTCAACGTTCTAGAGAAGCATTCGCCAGTCAACGAACAACGCGCCTCTAACTAACAGTTGGAAGTGACCAATTCGCCGGGAGGTTTCACCTCCCGGCGAGTTTTTATTTCTCAGAAAATTGTTTCGGGGAGTTGCTTCGCTGAACTCTCGACCGAAGCCTTCGTACCGGACGCATCACCTCAAGCATGGCTTGCAGCCTGGTCTCTATTCTTTTCAAGCCTTCCGCCCCAGTCGTCCACAGCCTCAAACCTCGCGCTCAACAGTTCTCGCAGCTGCCACTATTCACTATAACCTAGCTCATAATTTCCGGTTTCCCGTAATCCGTCCAGGATCTATGACAAGCGTGGAGATCGCTTCCCACAAGCCGACTTCCCGGTACTAATCTCCTCGATGAGTGGATTGGCGATTTACCCCTCATCGCGGAGGTCGTAGCAAGCCAATTGGCAAAGATCACTTGCCCAACAGACTGGCAATACATCGAGAACAGGTCCCAACGGCAATCCGCATTCCCCGGCCCCTGATGCCAGGGCCTCCGCCGTGACGGCTCGCGCTCCTGCGCAGGTTGCGATGCCACTCTAATCGTCAGGTTAATGAGTAATTGCTCAAGGAAGCCCGTTTGTTGAACCATGCACCCAGACGCGATACGCGGCGCATGGGGAAGCATAAATTAGCGCAGGTGTCAGGGTTCAGAGATCAGGAAACAGAAATCGGGAACCCCAAAATTCACACTTGACATCGGCGAATAATTCACTACCATATGGTTGTGGATAAGTTAGATACAACATTCGCGGCTCTGTCTGATCCAACCCGCCGGGCGATGATCGAACGACTCTCCCATGGGCCTGCCTCCGTGCATGGATTGACGGAACCGTTTGCCCTCTCGCAGCAGATGATTTCAAAACATATTGCCTACCTGGTGCGGGCGCGGATTGTGATCAAGACGAAGCGTGGAAGAGAGAGCGTGTGCACGCTTAGGCCAGAGGCGATCAAGACAGTCAGCGACTGGGCGACTAACTATCGGCGATTCTGGGAAGAGAGGTTCGACAAGTTGGATGTGGTTGTGAATCAAATGAAAAAAGAGGAGCTCAGAAATGACAAAAAACACGGTTAACGAGAAAGAGCGGATGGTTGTCACCAGAGTTTTTGATGCCCCGCGCGCATTGGTTTGGGAAGCGTGGACAAACCCGAAATATGTGATGCAGTGGTGGGGACCGAAGGGTTTTACTGCGCCTGTTTGCAAGATAGATTTTCGCGTGGGAGGAAAATTTCTCTGCTGCATGAGAGCGCCGGATGGGCAGGAGGGCTGGAATGGCGGGGAATACCACGAGATTGTTCTGCACGAGAAGATCGTTTACTCCATGTACTTTGCCGACGCGAACGGAAACAAGATTGATCCTGCGCAATTAGGAATAGAACATGAGGCCATAGAAGATGCGCACGACGTGGTTATTTTTGAGGACTATGGAAACGGCCAGACGAAAGTCACCTTGATTGGCAATGAAACCATGGAAGATGCAAAGAACAGCGGGCAGCTCGAGGGCTGGAATGAGATCCTCGATAAAGTTGCCGCAGTGGTTGCGGGGCTGGCGCAGGCGAAATAAGAAGTTGAAGTTTTGATGATCGTCATGCGCGAGATACGGCTAAGGCTGGCGGCGGAGGCTCAGGTAGAACGGGCTTCTCGTCGCTTGGCCGAATAGTCGCATTTCCGGCTAAGTGACCCTTGGCTCGACTGCTGCCCTCAAGCCAATGCGCTCAGCGACCAATGTTTACCGAACTCGACATGAGTCCTGTGAAACGCGCTTTTATTGAGTGGTCTGGTCAATTCCTGGATCGTCGGCAACCCTTCCCTAATCGGTAAGGTAAGGTTGCCCGTTATTCGGGAGCAATCGTCTGAATACTTTCGCCGATTTCCGAAGTTCGACTGCGTTCACCACGGGAGTGGGCCGTCCTCGTTTGAGAACGTGCCCGTCGGACCGTTCGCGTCGAGGAGCGCGAGACGCACTGGCTCGCGGGCGCCCTCCTCGACACTCCGCGTGCCTGTATAGTTGTTGAGGTTCGTCTTGGTGTAGCCCGGGCAGGCGGCGTTCACCTTGATCCCGGTCGACTCCAGCTCGATCGCCATAGCGAGCGTCATAGCGTTGAGAGCCGTCTTGGACGCGGCGTAGCCGGGGCCGAAGATCGAGCGGTAGGCGTACGCCGGGTCCGAGTTCCTCGTCAGCGAGCCAACGCCGCTCGACACGTTGACGATGCGGGCTGCCGGCACCTCACGCAGGAGCGGCAGCATCGCCTGCGTAACGGCGAGAACGCCGAACACGTTCGTCTCCCACACCGTGCGCACTTCATCAAGGGACACGTTGCTCGGCCGGGTCAGCTTAGCGTAGTCCTGGACGGACATGCCCGGCAGCTTACTCGTGTTCGAGATAGCCGCGTTGTTGACGAGCACGTCGAGGCGGCCAAGCTCCTTCCGGATGCGCTCTGCCGCGGCGGTGATCGAAGCCTGATCCGTCACGTCGAGCTGGAGCGCGCGTGTGTCCGGCCCAACCTCCTTGGCCGCAGCCTCGCCGCGCTCGAGATTGCGCGACCCGACCAGCACAGTGAAGCCGTGTGCCGCGAGATCCTTTGCGATTTGAAGACCGATTCCTTGATTGGCCCCGGTGACCAGGGCGACGGGTTTGTTTTGCATAGTAATCTCCTTTTTGGGGCTATGGCCATAAACGATGAACGATTCGGGCCGTTGTTACTGTCCGGAACCGCGACCAATTGATTCCAGATCCGCCCGCACTTGCGCCGGGATTTGAAGTGTCGCAGCCTTGAGATTCTCGCGAAGATGCCCGACTGACGATGTTCCCGGAATCAGCAAGATGTTTGGTGAGCGCTGCAGAAGCCAGGCAAGCGCAACCTGCATCGGCGTGGCTTGAAGTGAGGCCGCCGCTGCGTCGAGCGTCGATGACTGTAGTGGAGTGAACCCTCCTAGCGGGAAAAACGGAACATAGCCAATACCTTGCGCGGCCAGATCGCCGATCCATGCATCGTCTTTCCTGTGCGCCGCGTTGTAGAAATTCTGCACGCATACGATCTCGGTAATGGTTTGAGCCTCCGACAACTGCCTGGGAGTTATGTTGCTCAAGCCGATGTGACGAATCAGGCCCTGACGCTTCAGTTCGGCGAGTGCGGTCAGGGGTTGCTCGATAGGTCCCTCGGACGGTTCCATGACTCCGCCAACGCTGAGATTGACCACATCGAGAGTCTCAACACCCAGATTTCTCAAGTTGTCGTGGGCGCCATCGATCAGTTCCTGGCGAGAAAGAGCGTGAATCCACGACTTGTCTGCACCCCGACGAGCGCCCAGTTTGGTGACGATCACGAGACCATCCGGGTAGGGATGAAGCGCCTGCTTGATAATCTGATTGGTCACATACGGACCGTAATAGTCGCTCGTATCGATGTGATTCACGCCAGACTCTAATGCCTCGCGTAGCACAGCAATGGCTGCGTTAACGTCCCGTGGCGGTCCCCAGACCTCCGGACCAGCCAGTTGCATGGCGCCGTAACCCATGCGGTTCAAAGTCATCGAGGTGCCGGGCAGCGTGAAACTGCCGGCGAAACTAATCTGTTCAGTCATTTCATTCCTCCTTGCTATAATCATCTGATGAAGGATTCTTCAGGTTTGGTGTTTCGCATATGCCGGCTGACGCGCTACTCGCATTAGAGCCAAGAAAAACGCCCGTTCAAGCGAGGTCGACCGTCACGGTGCAGTCGATTTCCGAGGCAACTATTCAGGTTTTGCTGAGCCACGGGGCACAGCGATTGACCACTACAAGGGTGGCCGAGCGTGCCGGCGTGTCGGTGGGCACCCTGTATCAGTACTTTCCCAATAAGCGCTCATTGCTGTTTGCCGTGCTGGAAAATCATTTGAATAAGGTGGCGGCAAGAGTTGAGGCTGCTTGTGAGAGTGCCCGTCATAAACCGCTAGCCGGGATGATTCAGGAAATGGTGGAGGCGTTCGTCGACGCCAAGATGGAGCGCTCAGACATCTCCGTCGCTCTCTACCGAATCTCGACAGAACTGGGTGGGCCTGCATTGGTCAAACAGGTCGGTCAGCGGTCCCGGAAAGCCGTCGAGGCGATGCTCGAGAGTGCGACAGATGCCAAGTCCCCACCGGACAAATTCGCGGTCGAGATAATGCTTTCCGCGATGGCGGGCGCAATGCGGTCTCTGCTAGAGGCTGGATCTAACCCATCTCTCGCCACGGTCCGCAAAGCGCGGGAGCAACTCGTGCTCCTTTGTGAGTCATACATGGCGGCCGCGACAGCTAAACGCGTTTAGAACCACTCCCCTCGTTGCCCTCGATTTTTGTCAGCAACGGTCGTTATCAACATTGACTTTGAATTGTCGGCAAGTCGGAAGTAATTCGAAGAACGGACGAACGCCGGGGCACCGCTAGTCACCAAGATGTCTGGTTGCAGAACTATCGTCGCGTAGTCGTCCGTTAGGAAGAGCACGCCGAGAACTTCCTCGCGATGCTTCACCTCGCCTCAGCTTTGATCCTGCTCAGGCACTTGTGACTCGAGTTCTAGTCACCACTCACTACTTATGCCGCCGGTCGTTTGCGTGTTCCGCATGGCCGTTGGCGTCTAGCCAGGTCAGGAGCGAGCGAATGCTGCCATGCGCCAAAGCAATGCTTGAATCAGCGGCGCCGTAGTAAAGGTTGATCGTATCTCCGTCCGGCGCCACCGTATAGCCGCAAGGAAAAACAACGTCCTGCACGTCTCCGTGTCGTTCGTAGTCCGCCTCGGGCGCGAACATCCAGGAATCTCCGCGGATAATGCACTTTTCCGGGTGCTCCAGATCGAAGAGAGCCAGCCCCAGGCGGTAGATCGAACTCGAAGGCGTCCTTCGTACGCCGTGATAAATCATTAGCCAGCCTCTGGGCGTTTCAATCGGCGGCGGCGACATCCCTATCTTGTTCGCATCCCACCAGGCGCCCCGGCGAGCTTCGAGCATGAGTTTGTGATTTCCCCAGTAACGCAAATCGGGAGAGTAAGAGATCCACACGTGAGCTCCGAGCGGCGTCATAGGCCGGTGAATCAATGCCCAGAATCCTCCGATCCTTCGCGGCAGCAGCGCTGCGTCCTTGTCGTCGGGTGACATGGCGACGCCCAGTCTTTCGAAGCTTCGGAAATCGCTAGTCAGCGCCAGTGAGACTCCAGGCCCGCCGCGGGAATACGACGTGTAAGCCACGGCATATTTCTTAAGCTCCGGGACGTAGGTAATCCGTGGATCCTCAATGCCCCAGATCTCCTCGGGGTACCGGTCAGAATCAGGCACCAGAGTTGGTTCGCGATCGATCTGCCAGTCGTCTACGCCGTTCACCGATCGCGCGGCGCATAGGTGCGAGAGGCCGCGGCGATCCTCCACCCGGCAAAGCAACAGCGTGGAACCATCCGGCAGAAGCGTCGCGCCGGCGTTAAACACGCTGTTGATGGAATACGGCCAATCCTTTCCCGTCAAAATCGGGTTACCGGCGTGCCGCTCAAATAGCGTCTCGTATGGGATCATCTTGCCTTTTGTGGGGAGTGTGATTACGTTCACGGAAGTGTGCTCCATTATTTTTTTAAGTTCCCAGACTACTGACAACGGCGTCAGATCTTTTTCCCGGTACCGTCGTATTCTTCCACCTGACGCATCTCCAAAAGTGCCATCAGAAACGACAGCGTGGATTCTGCGCCCTGATTTTCATTGGCCCGGTCCGGATGCAAGCCGTCTCTGCATCCGCCAGTAGCCGGATCGTACAGAGCGATCTGAAGGTCGTTATCTCCCAGGAACCAATTGAACGCGGACCACGCCTCTTTGCGCCAGCGGCCTTTTCCGGTGGCCCGATAGGCTTGCAGGCACGCGGACACCGCCGCACAGGCCTCCACCGGTTGCTGGTCGAAGCGGGCCTTCTCGGTTGTCTTGGAATAAAAGCCCTGCGAGCCGATCGGCACGAAATGGCCTTTCACCTCGCAACGCTGCAGTGTGACCAGCCAGTCCAACGCTTCAAGTCCAGCCGATACCATCTCTTCGTTCCCGGCCCGCACTCCCGCTCGCAGCAAAGCTTGCGGCAATCGTGCATTCGAGTAGGCAAGCCCATTTTCAAACCACTTCCAGTCGTCGGTTCTGTGAGCACGGTACGAACTTAGCAGTCGATTCGCTAGCGCATCCGAAGCGCCCAGCGCCGCGCGATCCCCCGGGAACGAGTCGAGATACTCCTGGACTCCCAGCAACGCGAATGCACAGGCGCGCGGGCTCTTGAATTCGACGGCCGCGGGTACGGCAAGCTCAAACATGCGGCCCGCCGCTCCGCGCAATCCCGCGTTCTTGGAACGGCCTAGAACCGTTCCCAATCCCCACAAGGCTCGCCCATGACTGTCTTCCGAGTGTTCGATCTCGTGCCATAGACATTCGTAGGTCAGTGAATTTCGAAAGCGTTTCGTTGAGGGTTCAAATGCATGCCACAAGAACGCCAGATACCGGGAAGCCAAGTCTGCCGAGTTTGCCGGTGCGTGAACCCCAATCTCCTCCAAAAGCGTGGTCACAATCAACGCGCGAGCATTGTCATCGGTCGAATAGCCTTCCGGATAGTTCGGGACCACGAAAACCGCGTGCTCTACCATTCCCGTGTGGTCCGTCATTCGATAGAGGTGATCCAGCTTTATGGCGGGGAGCCGGTCGAGATTCTTTTCTGTGTTTCGAGCCGAAAATGTGGCCCGCGGATTTCGCAATCGTTCGTTGTAGATGCGTTCAAAGCTTTTCATATACTTCTGCGCCACGCGGCTCCATACCATGTCTCTCGCGTACAGATAAGCGCGTTTTCGCATGGCATGCATTGCTGTGTCGTTGTCCAGAAGTTCGACCGTTTTTGCCGCGATCGCCTCCGGATCATCAAAAGGAACAAGCGCGCCGCGCTCCTCATCCAGAAGCTCGATCGCGTGCAGGTAAGGCGTCGAAATAATCGCTTTTCCCGCGCTCAACGCATACGCCAGCGTTCCGGAAACCACCTGCGCCTTGTGCTTGTACGGTGTGATGTAGATGTCCGCCGCGCCGATCAACTCAACCATTTCTTGAGGACTCACGAAGCGATTGCGGAAGATGACGTTGTCTTCTACCCCGAGCTCTTTTGCGAGGCTCTGCAAATATTGCCGGTATTTGTCGCCCTCGCGCCGCAGGATATGCGGATGCGTTACGCCCGAAATCATGTAAACCACATTGCTGTGCCGCGCCAGAATTTGTGGCAGCGCCTTGATGACGTTTTCTATCCCTTTATTCGGCGAGAGCAGCCCAAACGTCAGCAATACCTCTTTTCCCTCCGTCCCGAACCCGTCCTTGTAAAAGCTCGGATCCGTGAACGGCAAGTCGGGGATGCCATGCGGGATCAGATCGATCTTGCCGGGCGGAACGTGAAACACTTCCTGCAGAATCTCCGCCGACTGCTGGCTCATGACGATCAAGCGGTCCGAAAGCGCCGCAATTTCCTCCAACACCCTGCGTTGGTCCGGATTTGGCTCGCGAAGTACCGTATGTAGTGTCGTTGCGAATGGCATTCGCAGCCGCCTTAGAAGCTCCAGAATATGCGCGCCGGCCCGGCCTCCGAATATTCCGTATTCGTGCTGCAGGCAAACCAGATCGATGTTGCTGAAGTTCAGAAAGTCCGCGGCCTGCCGGTAGGAAGCCAGATTATCTTCGGCCAGCTCGAATCGCACTCTCGCGGGGTAGTCATACCCTTCTTCGGTATCGTTCACCGGAAGCGCCAGCAGTTCGGTCGTGCCATATTCCGCGTGTATCGCGTCGCACAAATCGGCTGTGAACGTCGCGATTCCGCATCGCCTCGGAAGGTAGTTCCCCACGACGGCGATTCTGTTGGGAAGCACCGAGCGCGACGGGATGGGCGTCAGTGAGACGCGTTTCTCTCCCAACTCGAGAGACTGCAACTCAATCACTGCTTCGGTTCCTGTGAGAGGTAACGTTTTTGGCAAAGACATTCGATTTCCAGTGAATCCATGACCTGCGGAGGAATCGCTCCGTGCCAACCCAAGTAGTGTCGCCCCGGAGGCGTTTTCAACGCCATGTTTTCTGTCGATTCCTGAATCGCGCCCAGCTTTTCGGAGAGGAGCGTCTCGCCCTACTCGTGCAAGACCACTGTCAGCAAGGACTTGTTGACCTTGATCTTTCCGTTGTATTCGATGAAGCCCAGTTTTCTGAATTTGTTCATGAAGAAATTCACGCGCGAGCGCGTTGTTCCAACCATGCTGGCCAGCGTCTCTTGCGAAACTTTCGGTAAGGTGCGGACCGGCTGATCCTGTTTTCCGTACCGCGCCAGAAGCAGCAGCGTGCGCGCCAGCCGCTTTTCGCTCGAGTTGAACAGCTGATCGACCAGATCCTCTTCCACTCGGATGTTATGCGCCAGCATGTAGCGGATGAAATGGTCCGACAATTCTTGCTCGGCGTGCAGCACACGCAGCAATTCTTCTTTTTCAATCACCAGGATCGTGGTCGGTGTAATCGCCGTGGCTGTTCCCATCCGGATCGTCTGGCCGGCCATGCAGCCCTCGCCGAAAAAGTCGGTTGGCCCAAACATCGCCACCACCGCTTCTTTTCCCGACCCGTTCACCACCGATAATTTCACCCCGCCCTTCTGCACGTACATCACGCTATTCGCGGCGTCCCCTTGCGTGTAGATGGATTCTCTCCTGTGGAATTCGGCAATTTTTCTCGCCACTCCTGCTGTGTCGAGAAACACTTGCGGGTCGAAGGCGGCGGCCTTTCCATTTTTCTTGTATTTTTGTGCTTTCATAGTCGGGTCAAAACACCATCTGAGGATGGTCGTTCCGCGACCCCCTCCACCCTATCAAGAAAACCTTCTCGAAGACTGTATAAAACGGGACAGCGCACGACATCTTCATTCTCTAAGATCAACGAGTTGGGCGGCGAGCAGGAGCGAAATTGGCCGGTATCCAGGGCTGGGACGGGCGTTTTCCCTCCCCTCGCCGTTCTTCTTATTGCAGCCCTCGAAGGTACGGTTCCCCTTACATCGGCGAGCGATTCGATTTTGGCCTGCCCTTGCTTTAGAAAGCTCTAATGTCAGAAAAAATCACTTCGCCAACCATTTTTATCCGAGAGAACACTCTCTTGCCTACGGGCTTTTCACTCGACACGGAAGCTTTTCTGCCTGGCTGGAGATCCGTCACGAAGCTAGGCGGCCGCGAACTTGGCCGAAAAATCGAGCGCGCAAACTGGAACTTTTTCTATTTGGCCGGCGTGATGAAGACGACGGTCCTCGGTGGCCAGAATCTTCCAGCTCTTCGCAGGGCCGTCAAGCGCCTGCTGGCGAAAAAGCAAAGCCAGCACTTCAACTCCCTGGAGATCACAAAAGTAATTTTAGAACGCTTTCTCGGAGTGCCCTATCTAAGAGTCTCCGCGCATGCCCGCCACATCCAGGAAAGCATGTACCTCGTTTCCGCGCGGGATTTTCGCTTGAGAGACAAAGCGGACACATCCTTTGCTCCCGTGTCGGCCATAGTCTCGGGGAGCGTTGAAAAAGTGCGCCTGGAAAAAGCCGTTACAGAACCACACGTCGCGATAGTTTCGAATTCTTAGCAGCAAGCGGGAGATATGGCCATGAAATTCAATCGATGTTCCATTCTTTTCCTCATCGCACTCGTTCTTAGTGCCTCCGCACTTCGCGCGCAGGATCTTTCCAAATACCGCGGTTTTGCACTCGGCACAAGCCTTGCCACGGTCCTGAAACAAACAGATCAGAAGTTAGTCGACGTAAATGTGATTCATCCTGGCCCAGCGTTGTTCCAGGAAGTCACCTGGTGGCCGCCAAGCCTTTCCGGAACGTCCTACCGCTCCGACAGCGTCGAGCAAATCCTCTTTTCTTTCTACAACGGCACGCTCTACAAAATGTCCGTGATCTACGATGAACCTTCCACGGAAGGTCTCACCGCCACCGACATGGAAAAATCCATCTCCGCGAAGTACGGTGCCGCGACAACGATCGTCTCCGCCGCGGATCAAGCGACAAGCGACCCGTATTCAGGCAGGGGGAGACTCGTGGCTTCCTGGGAAGACTCCCAATCCTCCTTTAATCTTGTCCGTTCTTCCTTCACCGATCGCTTTGGCCTCATCATCTACTCCAAGCGCGCCAACGCCGAAGCCGAGCTCGCCCTCGTCGAAGCCCTGAAACTCGAGAAACAAGCCGGCCCCCAAAACGAAGCCGCTCGCCAGAAAAAAGAAACCGATGCCCTCGCAGACGCCCGCCAAAAAAACCAAAAAACCTTCCGCCCCTAGCGCGGCACAGCCAATCTCTTCTCCATCGCGCGCCTTTCGCGCGATGAATCCTGGCTGTGCTCTTCATCCCTCTTCGCCGTCAGTCCTTTGACTCTGCCGCCCCGCCAACATACAATCCCGCCGGATTCAGGGGAAGCAGCACAATCCAATTCGACAGTTGGGGGACAACGCAATGAAAATGTGCATCAGGATTTTTGCCACAGTGTTTTTCTTGTGCTCGGGGCAGGCGGCGCGCGTAGCCGCGCAAGCGCCCGAAGGCGCCGCACGCACTCCGGAGGCCAAAGCGCCGGACAAGTGCGACGCCGCAGCTACGAAGGAAGAATCTTCCGTAACCGATCACTCCATCAAACTGGGCGGCCAAACCATTCCCTACAAAGCCACCGCCAGCACTACGCTGCTCAAAAACGACAAAGGCGACGCCACCGGTCTCCTCTATTCCGTCGCGTACACGCGCAGCGACGTTAAAGATCTCACCACGCGTCCTGTCTCCTTCCTCTACAACGGAGGCCCTGGCTCCGCTACCATGTGGCTGCACATGGGCGCTTTCGGTCCGCGCCGCGCTTGGACCGTCGACAGCACCTTCACTCCGCCCGCTCCCTACAAGCTTGTCGACAACGGCGAAAGCCTCCTCGACAAAACCGATCTCGTTTTCATCGACGCCATGGGCACCGGCTACAGCCACGCGGTCTGCAAAGCCACGGAAAAAGATTTCTACGGCGTCGACGAAGACGTAGAAGCTTTCGCGCAATTCATCGTTACCTATCTCAGCCGCAACGATCGCTGGAACTCTCCGAAATTCCTGATCGGCGAAAGCTACGGCACCTTCCGCTCCGCCGCTCTCGGCAACTACTTGCAGCAGCACGACACCGTCCATCTCAACGGCATCGTCCTGATTTCTTCGGTCCTCGATCTTGCCACAATCACCTTTCCGTCTGGCGATGACCGTTCCTTTATCTACTATCTCCCGAGCTACGCCGCCGTCGCGTGGTATCACAAAGTTTTGAAGGATCGCCCCGCTGACTTGCCGGCCTTCGTCGAAGAAGCACGCAAATACGCCCAAGGGGATTACGCGGCCGCGCTCTTCAAGGGCGCACAGCTTTCCGCCGGCGAAAAAGCCGCAGTCGCGAAAAAACTGGCCTATTTCACCGGTCTCAGCGAGGAATATCTCAACAAAGCCGACTTGCGTGTAAATCTCGGTCAATTCATGGCTGAGCTCCAACGCAGCCGCGGCCTTACCACTGGCCGAATTGACGCCCGCTTTACCGGCTACACCTTCAATCTCCTTGAGGAAAACGCCCAGGGAGATCCTGAAGGGCCAGCCGTCGGCGGGGCATTCACCGCGCTGATCAACTCCTACAATCACGAAGAGCTGAAGTTCGGCAAAGACAAGGTCTATCACAACACCAGTGGTGGCGGTGGCGGTTGGAACTGGAATCGTCAATCACGCGGACGCGGCGGCTTCTTCCCCAGCGGTCCAAATGTCCAGGGCGATTTAGCGCAAGCCATGATCACTAATCCCAAGCTATTAGTTCAGGTCGAAAACGGATACTACGACATGGCCACGCCCTTCTTCGCCACCGAATTCACGATGGAGCACCTCGGCCTGCCGCCCGATCTCCAGAAAAACGTCAAACTCGATTACTACAACGCCGGCCACATGATGTACCTCCACGACGAGGATCGCGTCAGCCTGCACAACCAAATCGCGAGCTTCATCGATCGCGCCACGAAGCAATAGGTAGCACAGACTTCAGTCTGTGCTCTTTGCCAGAAGTGAGTGGAAGAAGATATAAGAAACAAGACGACGAACAAAATCGCGCCGAACGGAAAACGCTAAAGCTTCTCAGCTTTCCGTTCGGCGCTTAAACGAGGGAAGATAAGGAAGGCTGATTAGCGCCGCTTTTGAGCAGCGGCGCTAACAAGAGCCTGATTCTTCTGTTCGGTATACACGACGAATTCTTCGTACGGACCTTTGAAGTCCTCGATCTTGCCGTCGTGGAAATGCCAGATGCGTGTCGCGACTTCATCGATCACGTCGTGGTCGTGCGTCACAAGCAGCACGGTTCCATCGTATTTTTGCAGCGCAATGTTGAGC
>Ga0074044_10000164_pt1 | contig 66156 bp, 61 predicted proteins | sample BogForMeECP23OM1_FD_94443 | JGI IMG/M metagenome (GOLD analysis project Ga0074044, IMG submission 94443) | Bog forest soil microbial communities from Calvert Island, British Columbia, Canada - Bog Forest MetaG ECP23OM1 | ecosystem: Environmental > Terrestrial > Soil > Wetlands ...
ACGGCTCGGTCGTTTGTCCCTCATCGGCGAATGGGCTGGCGGGCCTGAAACCCACGGTCGGACTGGTCAGCCGCACCGGCATCATTCCGATCTCGCACAGCCAGGACACGGCCGGCCCAATGGCACGCACGGTGCGCGATGCCGCCATTCTTCTCGGAGCCATGGCCGGAGCTGATCGCGCAGATTCGGCGACCGCCGGCAGTCAAGGCAAGTCATTCTCCGACTACACGAGATTCCTTGATCCGGCAGGGCTGAAAGGTGCGCGCCTCGGAGTGGTGCGCAAATATTTCGGCTTCAACGATGCGGTCGATGCCCTTATGGAAACCCTCCTCGTCGAAATGAAGCAGGCGGGCGCCGAGATTGTCGATCCCGCGGACATTCCCACCCTCGGCAAGTTTGACGAAAGCGAGCTGACCGTATTCGTGTACGAACTCAAGGCCGACCTTGAGGCCTACCTGGCGCGCCGCCCCGACTCTGCGGTTAAGAGCCTGAAAGATGTCATCGAATTCAACGAACGCCATCGCGACCGCGAGATGCCTTACTTTGGACAGGATCTTTTCCTGAAATCGGAACAGAAAGGATCGCTCACCTCAAAGGAATATCTGGATGCACTCGCGCTGAATCATCAGCTCAGCCGGGCCGAAGGCATCGACTTCGTCATGGACAAATTCAAACTCGACGCACTCGTTGCACCCACGGGAGGCCCCGCGTGGCTTACCGACCTGATCAACGGCGATCATGTCGCCGGAGGCAGTTCGAGTGCAGCCGCCGTCGCCGGCTATCCCAACATCAACGTGACAGCCGGCTATCTCTGGGGATTACCGGTCGGCATCTCTTTCTTCGGCCGCGCCTGGAGCGAGCCGACTTTGCTGAAGATCGCGTATTCCTTCGAGCAACTGACCAAGGCGCGACAGAAACCGCGCTTCCTAGCCACGATCTCCCTCAGCGGAGCCCGAGACGCACCATGAACGTCCTCTTAGAGGCTAATGGCCATCAATCGGCAAGGGGGCCAATCCTGTTGGCGACGGCCGGACGCCTTTCGCCTCTACGATCGACCATCGCCAGTCTTCATCGGGACCGGGCGTGATCCCGATATTCTCCCGAAACGCAGTGGTGCTGAAGGGCAAAGCCTCGGCCTTCAGATGGTAGAGCAGCGTCACATCGGAATGACGCTCGACGACGGCAGGAGTAGTAGTCTCGGATGCGGGGATTACGCGCGCACCGGCGGCAACGAGGGCGTCTTCTCCCGGTCGGCGCTCAATCGTCAGCCCGATCGTGATTTCGCGAATATCCCAATCCGTACCGTTGAAAACCTCGAGCTGAAGATTTTCATCCTGAATGGAGCCCGGTCCATCGAGTTTGAGCAAATCGGTCAGCGGCAAGTCTTCGATCAGAACCGGCCGGATAAGAAGCGAACTGGCCCGCGCGTTAAAAGAAAGACTGCAAGTTACATCCGGAGCCGAAACCTTGATGCTGTTGCTGGCAGGATCGATGGATAGGACGCTCTTCTCCTCTGAAACCGGCCTCGCTTTCCTGACGTCTTCCATAACCTCATGCAGATTTTCGTTATCGATCACTGGCCGCTCTGGCTGTGGGGAGTTGGCTTGCTGCGCTTTGTTCTTCCGCAGGTCACGCGCGATATCGCCGAGCGAAGAAGCCTCATCTTGCGCAACCGCAACAAGCGTGGGCAGCAGACAGAGCGCCGCCGTGAGCGCAACCTTTCGCGCAGTTATCCGCAAGATGGGGAGTCCGAGCAGCATGAGTTCGGGACTGACCAGCGCGCCTCGGCGCAGCCTGTCCACAAACAAAGTCTAGGCGAGATGGAAGAGAAAAGAAGTAACCGAAGGGACACGGTAGTACTAGCACCTACGGTGAAAGGACTGAACTGGACATGAACGCGCTCAAGAGAAGTACGCGCAACGGGGCGCGTCCATGCCCATCACCACCTCATGCATTTACAGCAGGCCAGAGGCACGAAGACGGGTAACCGGATCGCTTACCGGCATTGATTGACGCTTAAAAACCCAGCGCGCCACCGCAATTCCCAATGCCGCATAGCACAGATGCCAGATTTTCATAGATCGCTCCCCACGGCGGACCTTGGGGAGAGACTACGAAGGTCCCGTCGTGAACCAACCCTATCCCGGCTCTATCGGCAGGTCTAGTCCACGAAGGTGCTATGAATTAGAACAAAAGTAATAGGCAGTAACCGCAAGTCGTGTAGAGTCCGGGCTTGCCCGTTTGGCTCGGCAGCAGAAGCGGCAAGCCGTGTCTCTACGCAGAAAGACATTCAAGCAGCAGATTCATGGCGCGGAGTTCTCGATCCAACCCCCGCCAATCACCCTATCTCCGTCGTAAAAAACGGCGGCCTGCCCTGGGCTAATCGCGCGTTGCGGCTCGTCGAAGGTTACTAGGATCTCATCGCGCCCGCAGGATTGGATCACCGCCGCCGCGGGTTGATGCTTATGGCGAATCTTCACCGTGACCTGCATCGGCTCCAGCACCTCAGCCGTCGAGATCAGGTTGACGCGGTGCGCGCGCAGCGTCCGCGAATAAAGCTCCTCGTCCTTGCCCACCACCACTTGCCGCGTGTCATTCTTGATCTGAATTACGTACAGCGGAGAGCCGGTGGCCACACCGAGTCCCTTGCGCTGGCCAACCGTGAAGTTGTGCACGCCCGAGTGCTCGCCGATCACCTTGCCATCGGTCGTCACCATTTCGCCCGCAACTCCGCGGCCCGCAATTGTGTCCGGCCACTCTCCCTGCTCGTTAAGATATGCTTCGAGAAAGGCCTTATAGTCTCCCCCCGGTACAAAGCAGATTTCCTGCGAGTCCGGCTTCTCTGCAATGACAAGCTTGTGCTGCCGCGCCAGATCACGCACCTCCGGCTTGGTCATGCCGCCCAGCGGAAACAGAGTGCGGCTCAGTTGCTCCTGCGTGAGTCCAAAAAGAAAATAAGTCTGGTCTTTGGATCGGTCCGCCGGACGCTTCAGCAGCCAGCGGCCGATCCGCTCGTCAAACTCAACTTGCGCATAGTGCCCCGTGGCAACCTTATCGGCGCCAATCTGCCGCGCCACAATCAGTAGTTGATCAAACTTCAAATGATTGTTGCAGAGGCTGCATGGAATCGGAGTGCGCCCGGCCAGATACTCCTCCACGAACGGCCGCACCACATCGCGCTCAAAGCGCTCCTCATGATTGACCACGTAATAAGGAATGCCCAGCGTCTCGGCAACACGACGCGCGTCATAGACGTCGTCGATCGAACAGCACCGTCCCTGCACCGACTCCGGCATGCCCGCATGCCCCGCGAGCCGCCGCTGATTCCAGAGCTGCATGGTCAGCCCGATAACGTTGCACCCTTCGGCGCGCAGCATGGCCGCAACGGTTGAGGAGTCAACCCCTCCCGACATTGCGACGGCGATGGTTTCGTTAGCTTGCATGCGGCCTTAACAACTAGTAGTTATTACCCACAATGAGTAGCTAGCGTCCAGGACAAATCTTGTCACCACAACTGTTGTCATCCTGAGCAAAGCGTAAGGACCTGTTTTCCGACCCTGGTTTATCTCGCGAACTTGCGCAATCCGACACCAGCCCCCGCCCACACCGGCGACAGCTCACGCAACCGCGCGACTGTCTCCGGAATCAACCCCAGTGCGAAGTCTACATCCTCCGCCGTATTTTGCTTTCCCAAACTGAAGCGAATACTCGCTTTCGCGCGCTCCTGTGGCATCCCCATCGCGGTCAGCACATGCGACGCCTCAATCGCTCCCGAAGAACATGCCGCCCCCGTAGAAACCGCCAGCCCCTTCAGGTCCAGCGCAATCACGAGCGCCTCCCCGTCGATGCCATCGAAATAAAGATTGGTCGTATTCGGCACGCGTGGCGCACCCTCACCGTTCAAACCCGTGGCTTCGATCTCGAGCAGTTCCCTTTCGAGACGATCCCGCGCCGCCGCGAGTTTGTTATCGTCCCCGCATGCCAAGCCAGCTCGCGCCAACTCAGCCGCATTCCCTAATCCAACTATGCCCGGAACATTCTCTGTCCCCGCGCGCCGCGAACGTTCATGACGACCGCCATAGAAAATAGGATCAACTTTAGTTCCCTTACGCACGTAGAGTGCGCCCACCCCCTGCGGACCATGAAACTTATGGCCAGAGATGGTCAGCAGATCGCATCCGATTTCGCGGACATCGATCGGAATCTTCCCCGCCGCCTGCACCGCATCAATATGAAAATGTACCCCAGCTTCGGCCGCGATCTTCCCAATCTCTGCCACGGGTTGCACGACGCCCGTCTCGTTGTTGGCGAACATGATCGAGATCAGCTTTGTATTCGCCCGCAGGGCGCGCTTCACATCCGCCGGATCCACCAGCCCGCGTCCATCCACCGGGATGTACGTGACTTTGCATCCCGCGGTGCCACGCTCTTCACCCGGATTCTCGGCCAGCCGCTTGCAGGAGTTAAGAACAGCATGATGTTCGATCGTCGAGGTAATGACGTGATCGCCCGGCCCGGTTACACCGAAGATAGCCAGGTTGTCGGATTCCGTACCGCCGCTCGTAAACACAATTTCTGAGGCGCGGCACCCGAGCAATGCGGCCACCGATTCCCGCGCCCGTTCGACCGCCGCTCGCGTCTCCTGCCCATGATGATGGATGGACGAGGCATTCCCAAAATGCTCGCCAAAGTAAGGCTGCATCATCTCCAGCACCTGGGGCAGCACCGGAGTAGTCGCGTTGTTGTCAAGATAGACGCGCCGCATCCTTCTTTATTGTACTGATATTTGCAGGCAGAATCACACGAGGGTTTGACATGGGTCCGTGTGGCGACGGGGCTCCGCCCCGTCCTGCGGGGCGAAGACCCGACCACACTCATCCGTCGCCAGTTTGGTTAGCGCCGTTCGATCGCCACATACTTCTGCGGATACCCTGGCCCTATGTAATCGGCGCGCGGACGGATTAGCCGGTTGTCGTCGAGTTGCTCAATGACGTGCGCGGTCCACCCGCTTACGCGCGAGACGGCAAAGATGGGCGTGAACAAATCGACATCGATTCCCAACGTACGGTAGGTCGAAGCCGAATAGAAATCCACATTGGCATTGAGCTTCTTATCGGCGTTGATAAACTCTTCGATCTTTTGCGAATACTCGTACCACTTGGGATTGCCGCTGGACTGGCCAAGGTCGCGCGACATCTGCCGCAGATGCGTAGCCCGCGGGTCTTCCGTGTGGTACACGCGATGTCCAAAGCCAGGAATTTTCTTTTTCTGCGCGAGAAGGCCTTTCACGTACTCAACCGGCTCCGCGCCCGTCACATCAATTTCCTGCAGAATCCTGAAGACAGCTTCATTCGCCCCGCCGTGCAGCGGTCCCTTCAGCGTGCCGATGGCGGAGGTCACCGCGGAATGCATATCGGAGAGCGTGGCTGCGGTCACCCGCGCCGCAAAGGTCGAAGCATTAAGCTCGTGGTCGGCATGCAGGATGAGCGCTATATCGAAAGCCCGCTCGGCTGTCTTGGAGGGCACGGTTCCATTCAGCATGAGCAGGAAATTAGCGGCGTGCGAGAGCGATCGATCTGGCGCCACCAGTGCCTGCCCTTTGCGAATGCGATCGAAGTTCGCTACCAGCATCGGCAGTTGCGACGTCAGGCGCATCGCTTTGTTGATATTCGCGTCATGATCGTTCCTGCTATTTTCCGGATCATAGTAGGAAAGCGCCGAAACCAGCGTACGCAGCACGTCCATCGCCGGAACATGCTCCGGTACCTCCTTCAACCGCCCGACAAATGACGCGTCCAGAGTCCGTTCCTCCGCCATGCGCTGCCTGAGTTGGCGAAGTTCCGCGACATTCGGCAAATGTCCGAACCAGAGCAGGTGGCAGACTTCTTCAAACGTGGAGTGGTCGGCTAGATCGTGAATGTCATATCCCCGGTATGCAAGCACTCCCCGATCACCGTCGATATAGCAAATGCCGGACGTGGTAGCGACCACGCCCTCTAATCCTTTGGGGACTTGCAGGTTCGTAACGGACATGATTCCTCGCTGGTAAATACAGACGGAGTCACATGGCTCGACCGCAAACAATGAGCGGCGGAGCGACCCCATACCTCTTATACGCCTATCTGAAGTCACATTCCAAGCACACGCCATGTCCGGGAATTTACGAGAACATTACGTACTTGTGGATGGTAAGATACCGCTCGTCAAAGGAGCATGGAACATGCCAAACCCGATCTGCCACTTTGAGATTGGCTGCCGCGATCGCGCCAAGACTGCTGAATTCTTCAGTCAACTTTTCGACTGGAAGATGCAGGATGCCCCTCCGGCAACCTTCATCGCAACCGGAAATGAAGTCGGCGGCCACATCACATCTCTGGGACACGAACCGCACATCTACACGATCTTCTACGTCAAAGTAAGCGATGTGAAGTCGTACCTGGATAAGGTGGAAACGCTCGGTGGCAAGAAGCTAGTGGGGCCGCTGACCATTCCTGCGGGCACATTCGCCTGGTTCGCCGATCTCGAGGGCAACACGATCGGGCTGTGGCAGGATAAGACATAAGCCGCACGGCTTTGACAGGTCATTGCAAGGACTCTATTCCGGCCAGAGCGACGCCGCTGTCGTGCTCAAAATTTGCTGCCGGGTTTTTTCACTCAGCGGCAGAGCCTTGAATTCCTCCAGATTCCGTTTCACGTCCGGAACTCCCGGACCCGGCCAGTCGGTGCCAAATAACGTCTTCGGCGCGATCTCCTCCAGCCGTGGAAAATACTGCAAGAGCGTTTTCGGAGGAATGCCGCTGATGTCGAGATAAACGTTCGCGTGCCTTCGAATCAGAAAGAACGCGGTATTCATCCATAGCGGGCGTCCCCCGTGGGCCAGCAAAATCTTGAGCTTGGGAAAATCGACCGCCACGTCGTCCAGATAAATTGGATCGCCATATTTATTGCGGGCCCCGGGAAAGATGGATGTGCCCGTATGAAACATCACCGGAATTCCATTCGCCTCGGCGGCCCGGTAGACGATTTCCAGTTCCTTCACTCCGTGCAGATAATCGTTGGGAAACAGCAGTTGATGCGGCGGATGAATCTTGATCATGCGCAGACCCAGCCGCAGGATGTGCTCAACCTCCGCCATGATGTTGGCCGACTGCCGCGGATGCAGGCTTCCGCACGATAGCAACCGCTTCGGATCGTGCCTCGTATAGTCGGCGACGAACTGATTGACCTCGGAGGTAAAGCCGATCACCTCGGGCGCAACGTAATTGATGAGCGCAGCCCGGTCCACTCCGCAACGGTCGAGATACTTGAGGAACGCTTTCGGCGAGCGGCAATACTCGGCTATCTCATCGAAGTTGGCCCGCTTCTGCTTCATCAGTTCAAGCGCGTGCGGCTTGAACTGTTCCAAAGGCGCAATGTGGATATGGCAGTCGGTGATCATGAAGATGACCGGTCAGCGTTCGGAGAAGGGCATGGCGTTATCGGTGCGCTCGAAGTCACAAACCAACCATTGGCCTTAGCTCCCGGGGCACGAACACCGCTCATCAATACAGCGGGACTTTCGGATCCACCGTCCGCGCCCAGCCGTCGATGCCGCCGCGCATGGATTGTACTTTCTCGTATCCCTGTTGCCGCAGCCAGTTCGTCACCGTCAACGACCGCACTCCGTGGTGGCACATGACCACGATGTGATCCTCGGGATCGAGCTCCTGATGAGCGCGCGTAGGGATATCGCCCATCGGAATAAGCTTTGCCCATTCAATCCGCGAGGCCTCATGTTCCCATGGCTCTCGTACATCGACGAGCGTGAATGATTCCCCACTTTTTTGCAGCGACTTTACCTGACCGGGAGAAATTTCAAAATCCATAATCCAAACCCTGTCTTCCGAAACTCCGTCTGTAGGGACTGGGTTCACCCCGTCAAACTTCTTGCCGAAGAAAGGCAATCCGCATCTCTGCCAAACACGGCACTCATGGAATTTTTCGCGGTTCCGGCGCGCCGGCCAGCGTGGTCAAACTCAACAGCGCGGCTACTCCCCACAGCACGCCCGTCCCCAGTCGAGCCATGCGCACATCGGCAGACGGAATCGCGCGCCACAGCGTCACCCCGAAGCCCACCATAAAATTGACGACCAGCACCGCAAAAAAAATGCGCTCACGCAGACATCGCGTGTCATACGTCAAGCCAGCGAGCAGCAAGATCCAGACGATGTAGGTGGCCGCCGTCCAATAATCGTGGGGCCAGTCATACTCGTTGCGCATGACGTGGGCAAAAGAAACCCACGTGAAATAAGCGCAGCCGAGAAATCCCGCTATGCCCCACAAGGGCGTGCGGCACATCAGATGCCCAGACGTATAGGCCTGTTTGGGCTTTGTCGCCCTCTCAAGGGTCTCGTTTTCTATTTGCCGGTCCATTTCGGTGATCGTTTGTCGAGGAAAGCAATGATACCCTCGCGCGCGTCTGCGGTCGAGATAAGTTCTTCAAGATAAATCTTCTCCGCCCGGGCTAGCCCTTTGTCAAAGTGGATCGCGTCCCACGCGTAGATAGCCTTTTTGGTATGGGCGAGCGCGGCTGGACTCATCCGGAGCAACTCATCAACCGCCTCCTGCACGACCGTTTCCAGTTCCTCGGCCGGTGCGGTACGAGTTGCCAAGCCGATCGCAACCGCTTCGTCACCGGAGAACTGACGCCCCGTCAGAATCAGCTCGGCGGCGCGCTTCTGCCCGATCAGCGCAGGTAGCGCGACCGCTGCTACCGGCGGATAGCATCCCAACTTGATTTCAGGAAACCCCCAGGTCGCGTCGCGCGCCGTATAAACCATATCGCAGACGGCAGCCAGTTCCGCCCCTCCGCCCAGGCATGTGCCGCGAACCGCAGCGATCGTAACTTTCCGCGACGCTACCATGGCGCGAATCACTGCATGAAAACTGGTCAGCATTTCCTGAATCTTCTCGGGAAGATGACCCTTGATGTCCGCTCCGGCGGAGAAAGCGCGCCCGTCGCCTTCAAAGACAACCACGGAGAGGTCCCCCCGCAACTCGATTTCCGTAAGCGCCTGCTGAAGTTCCCGCGCCATCTGCAAGTCGATCACGTTCAGCGGGGAGTTGATCAGGTGGACGCGCGCAATGGGAGCCTTGATATTTACTTCCACTCGAATTGTGGCGGCGGTGGTCATAGGCGGCGTTAGCGCTTTGACACAGCAGATCTGCGGAAGTGAAGTAGAAACTTTTCTTTGTTCTTCTGTGTGATTCTGTACCTCCGTGAAAAGTCTTTCAGCCAGCTAAATATTGATCGCCGACTTCCTCGGCTCGCCAATCGTCGACAGCGGATCGCGCGCGCCCGTCTTCTCTTTGATCCACTTCTTTTCGTTGGCGATGATGTCGAGCAACAGCGCCTTGTCTTTAGCGCTCGGCAGATTCTCTTCACAATGCTGCGCGTAGCTGCGGTCGTCCAACGGTTCGCCGGATTCGCAATGGAATTTCTGACCCGCCCATTTTCCGATACTGCGATTGAAATGGATGTCCGGCGTGTACAAGTGTTCCTCGCCCGGATTCAGAAAGCCGTTCAACCGCTCCACCAATCCTGAAACTTCCTGCCGATACAAATGCCGGCTGTAGTCGTTCAGATCGTCGAGATCGGCCGCCTTATCGTTCTGCATTTCGTCATACCGCCCCTTGATTCCCCAAACGTAAGCCCAGTGCGCCGAAGATGAATGATCGGTGCCGAAAAGGTCAAACGAACTCGAGATCCACTTATTGAGATACTTCTGCAGCAACCAACGCGGAATCACTCCTGCCTCGACCACGCGCCGCAGTCCGTCGTTGCCCGTCCCCATGTGGAACGCTTCTTCGCGCAGCATGTAGGAGGTCGAGCGCCCCAGCGGCGCAAACGACGAATACTTGAGCATCTGAAGCTGGAACTTCCCGTCTCGGTCCACGAAATCTGTATAGGTAAAAAAGTCGAGCCAGTTATCCACGTCGACGTTGAAAGTACCGAGCAGCCGGGCGTTCTCAAACGCCCGTCGCTCCAGCATCTTCTGCGCTTCCACCTTGCCCGACGACCCAAAAAAGTCGATCAGAAGCGCGCACATCTGCCACCCATGCCTCATCTCTTCGATCATGACGCGGGTGAGCGCCCGGCGATCCCATTCCGTCGGCGCCGTGGCAAACAGGTTGCGCTGCTGCTCCACGCTGGCAAATTCCGTGTCGCCCTGATAGATGATCATATTCATCAGCGCGTCGCGCATCTGCTGCGTCGGCACCTGCCGCAGGTTTTGCCACTTGTTGCGTCCTTTATAGGAGCCGAACTGGATCTCCTCCGTCTCAATCGCGCCGTAGAGCGTATCGAAGTGGAAGGCTTCAACGTCATCTTTGTTGACGCCAACTTCCTTGCGCCACTCGTTGAAGAGCCCCACCCAATCACTGAAGTTTCCGATTTTCGCGACTTTACCTGGCATAGTTGATCCTGATTTTCCCCGGCCTCAAGCTAAGGGCCAAAAGCCAATAGCTAACGACTGCTTATTACTTCGCCTTAAATACAGCTGGACGCTTCTCCACATAAGCCGCCAGCCCCTCTTTAGCGTCGTCGCTCTGAAACAGAATCTGCTGGTTCTCGCGCTCCACCGCCAGCGCGGATTCCATCGGAATCTCCCAGCCCGTCTGCACCGCGCGCTTGATGCGTCCCACGGCCTTCGCAGCCTTATTCGGAGGAGTGAACTGTCGCGCGTACTCCATGATGTTCTCCATAAAGCCCTCGCGCTCGAAAATATCGTTGATAATGCCGAATTCCTGCGCTTCTTCGAATGAAAATGTATTGCCTGTAATCATCAGCTCAATTGCCTTGCTCTTCCCCACCATGCGCGACAAGCGCTGCGTTCCGCCGGTGCCAGGAAGCACGCCGAGATTCACCTCGGGCAGCCCAATCTTGCCCGCGTCTTTGCGCGCAATGCGCAGGTCGGCAGCCATCGCGATCTCGAGCCCTCCGCCGACGCAGTGTCCGTTGATCGCCGCGATCACAAGCTTCGGCGTATGCTCCAGTCGCAGCAGCGTTTCGTTCGCGTGCAGACAAAAGTAGTACTTGAAAGTCGGATCAACCGACGCCAGCATTTTGATGTTCGCGCCCGCCGAGAAAAACTTGTCCCCCACTCCCGTGAGCACGATCACGTGCACGTCGTTATCCATGCGTGCCCGCAGAATCGCTTCGTCCAGTTGCCGATTCATCTCATAGGTGTAGGTGTTCGCCGGAGGATCGTTCATCTCGATCACGGCCACGCCGGCGTCGGTGCGGTAGTTGATGAGTTGCCTGGTGGTTTCGCCGCTGGCCGGCTGCGTTATGGTTGCCATAATGTGCTCCTTATTTAATATTTGATTTCGAGTTAACCTATTCGCGTTCATTTTCTTCGTGGCTTGCCGCCGTGCACAATCCCGTTGAGCACAATGTCGCCCATCTGCTGTGCGAGCTCTTCGGCGTTGCCGTCGACCCGCGGACTGTACCAAGTGTAGATCCAGTTGATCATGCCGAAAAGGCTCATCACTGCGGTTCGCGAGTTGAAATCAAGTCCGCGCTCGTGCCGCAACTCTTCCATCAGCCCTAAGCAGATACGATAATACTCGCGCTTGATGGCCGCGATTTCAGAACTCATGCCGTTCTTCAGAGCTTCGTCCTCATGTGCCAGCACCTTCAGCCCCTGCTGATTGCTCACGAAATACTGCAGATGATTGAGGATGAAAATGCGGATTTTCTGCTCTGGATTGCTGACATTTGCCAGCCGCGCTTTCAGTTTCTCGACGATGGTCGTGAAAGTGTGCTTCTGGATCAGAAAGAGCAAGCGCTCTTTGGATTCGAAGTAGTAATAAAGCCCTGCCAGCGACATGCCAGTAGCGCGAGAAAGATCGCGCATGGAAGCGCCTTCGTATCCCTTGACGCAGAAAACCTCAGTGGCATGCTCGAGAATCTGCCCCAGTCGCCGGTCGAAACGGCTGAGCGGCGCGCGCTTGGTTGCTCTGCTCAGTCGGCGACCAGAAGACGTGGCGCGGCTTGTCGGAAAGGTAGCCATAATTCGAGCCACAGTTCGAGCGTAGTTCGAACGTTCGTTCCAATTATAGAGAAGAGTGATGTAGATCACAACACCATGTGACATTGCCGATGTGTCATCATGAGCGCAGCCTGTTCTTCACGCGGTGAAGAACAGGCGGAGTCGAAGTGACCCCTCCACCCTCAGCTCCGCTAACTCTTAATCCCCGCCATCAATTTCTCAATCTCACCCTTCTGCTCGCTATTCAACGGCAAAAACGGCAATCTCGCCGGCCCTCCGTAGTACCCATTCAGATCCATAGCATGCTTCACTCCCGGCACGCCCATGTCGCCAATTACGCGTTGCACCGCCTGTTTCACCCGCTCTTGCTTTTCACGTGCCAGGGCATTGTCGCCATCCTTAAGTGCGGCAAAGATTTCGTAGCAAGCCATCGGCGCCGGACAGGCAAACGCAAGAATCGCCCCGACCGCTCCCAACCCAAGCGACGGTTCCAGTTGGTGAGCCGCGCCCACCATCACCTGGAAGCCCACTTCCTTCTGCCGTGTCTTCAATTTACCCACAACCGTTACAGCGGAAGACGAAGGCTTCATTCCACTGTCCGCCTTTTCGCCGGATCCCGCCAGCGACGCGACACTCACCAGTTCCCTGCTTTGCTTCTCGCTCTCGGCCACTGCCGCCTTCATCATGCGCGGAGTCACGGCCTCGAACGTTTCGGTCACTGTAACCTGTCGTTTCACGTGGCGCGTGCCCTCGACCATCGCTTTTACCTTGTCCAAATTGCCGCTCGATTCCTTGATAGCAATAATGTTGGGATGCCCGGCCAGTTCGATCACGACCTCCGCTGGGATGTCGTATCCAGTCGCCTGGGGGAAGTTATAAATTATGATCGGCAGCGCCGAGCGGTCGGCCACTGTGCGATAAAAAGCAAGCAGGTTCGCCCCGGCCATCTGCTTCTTGTAGTAGTGCGGAGTTCGCACCATGGCCACGTCGTAGCCGAGTTCGGCCGCGTGTTCGGTGAGCCGCAGCGTTTCATGCGCCGACTCGATGCCCGTGCCGGCGATCATGACCTTGTTGGGCGCCGCAGCGGCCAGCGCCGCTTTCAGCACGTCACGGCGCTCCTGGTCAGAAAGCAGAATCGCCTCGCCGGTCGAGCCTTGTACGACAATGCCTGCAACCGGAGTGCGCGAGTAGCGCTCAACGTTCGCTTCAAGTTTCTTGTAATAAACTGCGCCATCTGGATAGAAAGGCGTGGTAATAGGCGGAAAAATTCCAGATAAAAGCATAGCGTCTCCAATCATTCGATCTAGCTACAGGTTACCGCTGCGCCGTTCACAGTGTCATCTCGAATTGGTTAAAGAAGTGTTGGTTAACGAAGTAATGAAGAACAGAAGCAGAACACATCCATCCACAATGATCACCGTCGATCCAAGCCAGATCAGCGCAATCGCCCGCGTCATTTCCACGGACGGTATAGTGATCCCAATCGTTTTGTGAATGTAGCCGAGAATGTCGCCGACGACCTCTTCAGGCACAACGCGACCCACTACGCACAGGGCGAGAAGCAACATCAGCACGTGAAACGCAACGATGCCGGCCACTACCATCTCTCCGATTCGTGATTTGAGCCCATCGTAGCATCGGTGAGTTTGCGGTTGAAGTCAGTCTGCCAACCGGTCACCTGTTCCACATGATCATTCACACGCTGGCGAATCTTTGCCCGCAGGGTCAGCGATATGGCGATACTGATCCTCGGTTCCCACGAAGAAGCGGACGAATGGCGTAGAGGTCGGTTCATCAACCATTGTCTCGACCTGCCAGATCATACCGCCTTTGCAAACTCCCAGGTTTGAAAGCGGCGTACGGCGGTTGCCCGAGTAGTAGAAGAAATCGTCTTTGCCATGCCCCGCCAACGGATCCGATGAAGTTTCGAGTCTTCCCTGTTCATTCAACTTGAGCAGAAGCCGGCCCTCTTCCGTTGGTAATGGCGGCGCGCCCTTCTGGCGAAAATTAATGCGAGCCCAACCGCTGAAACCAGCGGGTATGAGGAACCGTTCCGGCGGACGACGATGAAAAACCAGGTCAAACGCCGCCGGGCCAAGGATGACTCCCGCGATGAGAATAGGGAGGCCGAGAACTGCGAAGATGACGAAAAAAGGTTTGGAGGCAGCCATGTACCGGCTTTTCCTGAGAGGTGGTGGCACTTCGCTCATCACTTCCCCGTCAGCGGCGGCCTACTGCCCGTTCCGCGTGCAACGCCTGCAGCGCCTGCACTCTCACTTCTCCGCGCTGCAAAGCCGCGATGCCCTCCGCCGCGGCCCGCGCCGCCGAAAGTGTGGTAATGGTCGTGATATGCCCCGTAACCGCGGCGCGGCGAATCGCCTTTTCATCAAAATACGGGTCAGGACCATGCGGCGTGTTGACGATCAACTGAATACGATCAGCTTTGATCAGGTCCACCGCATTGGGGCGGCCTTCTTTTACTTTGTACACACGGTCGACCGCCAGGCCAGCTTCTTCCAGAATGTCCGCCGTGCCATGCGTGGCCACAAGCTTGAATCCCATGTCAACAAAACGCCGCGCGACCTCGACTACATGCGGCTTGTCATGATCGGTCACGCTGATGAAAACCGTCCCCTCGATCGGAAGCTTCTGGCCCGCAGAAATCTGCGCTTTGGCGAAAGCCTCGCCAAAGTTATCGGCGATGCCCATCACCTCTCCCGTGGATCGCATTTCAGGCCCAAGAACCGTATCTACGCCAGGAAATTTTGACCACGGAAAGACCGGGGACTTCACATAAAAGCACCGTCCGGTATCGAGATCGGCGCCGCGCTCAATGTATTCCGGAAGAAACTCGCGCAGCTTCCGCCCCGTCATCAGGCGAGCCGCAATTTTCGCCATCGGCACCCCCGTGGCTTTCGAAACAAACGGCACCGTGCGTGAGGCGCGAGGATTCACTTCCAGCACATAAACCTTCGTTTCACCTATGCTCGACCCGCCGGGACCAGACTGAGCCATGTCAGCACCCAGGCTAAGGCCGCCGCGCGGGATCGCAAACTGCACATTCATCAGTCCGATCACCTTGAGCGCCCGCGCCAGTTTAAACGTGTAGTCGCGCATCCGGTTGAGCAGCACATCCGGAATGTCGACCGACGGCAGCACGCACGACGAGTCACCCGAGTGAATGCCAGCCTCCTCAATATGCTGCATAATGCCGCCAATCACCACATCCTCGCCGTCCGAGAGCGCATCGACATCAACCTCAATCGCATCTTCCAGAAATTTGTCGATGAGCACGGGACGATCCTGCGAATACTCGACCGCCTGCTTCATATACTGCTGGATCGTATCTTCGTCGTAGGCGATAACCATCGCCCGCCCTCCGAGCACATACGAAGGACGTACCAGCACTGGGAATCCAATCTTCTTCGCCGCCTCGACCGCCTCTTCGACCGACGCGACCATCGCCCCCGGCGCCTGCGGAATGTCCAACTCTTCCAGCAATTTCCCAAAGCGCTTGCGATCCTCCGCCAGATCAATCGATTCAGGAGTGGTTCCGATAATGTTGACGCCCGCCGCCGTCAACGGCAGCGACAGATTCAGCGGCGTCTGCCCGCCAAACTGCACGATCACACCCACCGGCGCGCCCGCTGACGCTTCGTGCTCGCACACGGCGAACACATCTTCGAGCGTCAACGGCTCGAAGTAAAGCCGGTCGCTGGTGTCATAATCCGTCGAAACCGTCTCCGGATTGCAGTTGATCATGATGGTCTCGTACCCATCCTCGCGCAGTGCGTAACTGGCATGGCAGCAGCAATAATCAAACTCAATTCCCTGCCCGATCCGGTTCGGACCAGAGCCAAGAATAACGACCTTCTTCTTCGACGTGGGCGCGGCTTCATCTTCTTCTTCGTAGGTCGAATAGAGGTAAGGAGTGTAGCTCTCGAATTCCGCCGCGCAAGTGTCGACCCGTTTGTAAACCGGCTTCAGCCCATGCTTCTTGCGGAAATGTCGAACTTTTTCCTGCCCGCCTTTCCCGTCCAGCCTCCACGTACCGGCAAGCCGTCCGTCGGAGAATCCCATGCGCTTCGCTTCACGCAGCACCTCCACTGGAATTGATTCCATGGGATGCTTCTCCAGCTCAAGCTGCATATCGTTAATCTCTTTAAGCTGATAAAGGAACCACGGATCAATCGACGTCATCTTCGCGATCTGCTTGATGGTGTGTCCCTGGCGGATGGCGTACCGCACATAGGAAAGGCGCTCCGGATGCGGCGTCACCAGCCGCTGGGTAAGGATCTTCGGCTCAATGACCTCCGAGCCCACTTTCTTACCCGTATCGAGCGCCCGAATCCCCTTCTGCAACGCCTCTTTAAACGTCCGCCCGATCGCCATCACCTCGCCGACCGACTTCATCTGCGGACCGAGCGATTCGTCAGCTCCCGGAAACTTTTCAAATTGCCATTTCGGAATCTTGACCACCACATAGTCAAGCGTGGGCTCAAAGCAGGCTGGAGTCTTGCGCGTGATGTCATTCGGAATTTCGTCGAGCGTGTAGCCGACCGCCAACTTGGCGGCAATCTTCGCAATCGGAAAGCCGGTGGCCTTCGACGCCAGCGCCGACGACCGCGAGACGCGCGGGTTCATCTCAATCACCACCATGCGCCCGGTTGAAGGATTGACGCCAAACTGAATGTTCGATCCGCCGGTCTCAACTCCGATTTCGCGGATCACCGCAATCGACGCATCGCGCATCACCTGATATTCCCGATCCGTCAGCGTCTGCGCCGGCGCGACGGTAATGGAATCGCCCGTATGCACGCCCATGGGGTCGAAGTTTTCGATAGAGCAGATGATGATGACGTTGTCCTTCGTATCGCGCATCACCTCGAGCTCGTACTCTTTCCATCCCAGCACCGACTCTTCGATCAGGCACTCATGCACGGGCGAGAGGTCGAGTCCGCGGGCCAGCACTTCCATCAACTCTTCGCGATTGTAGGCGATGCCCCCACCCGTCCCACCGAGCGTGAACGACGGACGAATAATGACCGGAAATCCAATCTTGCCGGCAAACTCTATTCCGTCTTTCAGGTTGTTGACCAGCGCCGACTTCGGCACATCAAGCCCGATGCGCTGCATGGCGTCTTTGAAAAACAACCGGTCTTCAGCCTTCTTGATTGCGCTGATCTGTGCCCCGATCAGAATGACGTTGTACTTTTCAAGCACGCCGCCATCGGAAAGTTCAATGGCAAGATTAAGCGCAGTCTGGCCGCCGACCGTAGGCAAAACAGCAAAGCCCGCGTTCGGCGACATCTCCCGCTCCACGCGAATAATCTCTTCAAGATACTCGCGCGTAAGCGGTTCGATGTAGGTGCGGTCGGCCGATTCGGGATCGGTCATGATGGTGGCCGGGTTCGAGTTCGCAAGCACCACTTCAAAGCCCTCCGATTTGAGCGCCTTGCAAGCCTGCGTGCCCGAGTAGTCGAACTCGGCGGATTGGCCGATGACGATCGGGCCGGAGCCGAGGATCAGGATTTTCGAGATGTCAGTTCGTTTTGGCATGAAGTGTTCGTCGCTGGTCGTTCGTCCTTATTGAAATAGAAGGACAGAACCATCATCCTTGTATGCACCCAACCCACAGCTGCTCATGAACAAACTGTACCGCGGGAGTTCGAGATCCTTGGCAGCGGAATCCAATTCGACAAGAATGTTGCCGTTGATCCCGCACAAACCTCGACTACAGTCCTCAGGGGGTTCGACGTGCAATAAGTAAAGGCCAGGGACTACGCTCTGAAAAGCGAACTTGCCTCGTTCGTCAGTCGCAGTCCTCTCTAGCTCCTTGGCCGATAGAGTGTCGGTCAACCGCACGTCGGCACCTGCAGGGGCAAATTGCTGCTTGTCGAGAAGATGCCCTGCAAAGGTTCGTACCTTCGAGATTGGACCCATTGGCCATGTAAGCGTGATCACAGTCTCACCAGAAGCGTCATTGACTGGCCATAATTTGGCAACGGTACCGCTGACACCGGCACGCCCCGCGCTGATCCAGTAATCACTCACCATGAACCCATGAAAAAATGCCATACCCTCTTTACTCGTCAACTCTTCGGCAACCAAATCGTAAGTGGGTATTGCGAAGACGATCTTGACGGAAATTCCCTCCAGAGCCCTACCGTCTCGTCCCTTCACGAAGACACTAAAATCCTGACGGACCTTAAAGGTGGTAAACACCCTGGAACATGCTGGGGATTTCTGCACCCACAGAAGCACCACAATCGCGATTGTCAAGAAGGCCTTTCGCAATCGTTTCACCGCTTGCACTCCTCCATCATCTTCACAAAGTCCTTGAACAAATAGTGCGAATCATGCGGCCCCGGCGCCGCCTCCGGGTGGTATTGCACCGTGAACAGCGGCAGATTTCGGTGCCGCATGCCTTCCAGCGTGTTGTCGTTCAGATCCATGTGCGTCAATTCAACTTCGCTCTGCGGGAGCGAATCGGGATCGACGGCGAAGTTGTGGTTGTGCGCGGTGATCTCGATCTTGCCGCTGGCTAGCTGCTTCACGGGATGGTTGCCGCCATGGTGGCCGAATTTCAGCTTGAAGGTTTTGCCTCCCAGCGCAATACCGGTAAGCTGGTGTCCCAGGCAGATTCCAAAAATCGGCTGCCGTCCCATCAAACGCCGAATGTTGTCGACCGCGTAGGTGCAGGGCTCGGGATCGCCCGGACCATTCGACAAAAACACTCCGTCCGGCTTCAACGCCAGAACGTCCTCGGCCGTGGTCTGCGCCGGAACCACCGTCACCTTGCAGCCTTCTCCGCGCAGTTTGCGCAAGATGTTCTGTTTGATGCCGAAGTCATAAGCGACCACGTGAAAGCGCGTCGGATCGTCTTTCACTCCGACAATCTCATCCGGCAGGTGCGAGCGCTCGCCCGTCTCCCACACGTAGGTGTGGTTGGTAGAAACGACCTTAGCCAGATCCTGCCCATCCATCTTCGGAATCGCCCTCGCCTTGGCGACCAGTTTGTCCGTATCCTCCTCGAGCGTCGAGATCACTCCCCGCATCACGCCATAAGTCCGCAGGTGGCGCACCAGCGCCCGCGTATCAATGTCGGCAAGCACCGGAATCCTGAACTGCTCCATGAACTCGTCGGTCACCTGCTGCGAGCGCCAGTTCGAACTCACCTTCGAAAACTCGCGCACGATCAACCCCTCGATGTAGGGGCGCACCGCCTCGTTGTCTTCTGGATTCGTGCCGTAGTTTCCGATTTCAGGGTTGGTCAGGACAACAATCTGCCCCGCGTAGGATGGATCGGTGAAAATTTCCTGGTAGCCAGTGATGGAAGTATTAAAAACGACTTCGCCGTAGCACTCGCCTTTAGCGCCGTAGCCTTTGCCTCGGAAGACTCTGCCGTCTTCGAGCGCAAGGATCGCTTGCATTTCAACTCCTGGGATTGAATTTTAGAGATTCTAACAGGAGGGTGAGATCGTGTCAGCAGAAAGCTGTGGATGACAGACAGTTAGTTGCACCGCGCCGGTCGCACGCGATCATTCAAGGTGCGTTCCACGTTTACTGAGGCTGAGAGCGACTTAGCGCAGCCGTCCCAGCTTCTCCATCGGCCAGTATCCGAACACGGCTTTGCCGTAGATATAGCGTTCGTTCACCGAGCCAAAATCCCGGCTGTCGTTCGACATCGTGCGATGGTCTCCAAGAACGAAAAAACTGTGCGCAGGAACAACGATCTCGCCATAAGATCGCGCATCCGCATAATCGCTGGGAACGTAATCCTCATCCAGCGTCTCGCCATTGACGTAAACCTGGCCGTTGTCGATGCGGATCCGGTCCCCCGCAACTCCGATCACGCGCTTGATATAGCTTTTCGACGTATCCCGGGGATAGCGAAAGACCACAATATCCCCACGCTCGATCGGCTCCCAGCGATACACGAATTTATTGACGAAGATCCGCTCCTGATCCTCTAGTCCGGGCATCATGCTCGTGCCTTCAACCTTCACCGGTTGGTAGAGAAAGATGATAATGAACGCGGAAATAGCCAGCGACACCAATAGATCACGCGCCCACACCGCCACAACAGGCATGGGGCGCGCAGCAGATTCTTTCGCAACCGCCTGGGTTGGCGGTTCAGGGCTTTCCACGTCAGCCATTGTGTTCCTATTTTATACGCAACGGGGCGAGTGGCGAGAGAGGTCAGAGGTCGGAGGTTAGAGGTTAGATTGCAGAGGTAAAAAGCACGCGAATGGTTTTACTTCCACAACCTGACCTCTAACCTCTGACCTTGCTAGACTCCTACAATGACCGACTACTCAATCTTCCCCAAGATCAACGCCACACTTAATGGATGCAGCGCCGTCCTCCTGCTCACCGGACGCGCCCTGATCGCTCGCGGCAAAGTGGCCGCCCATCGCGCCATCATGTTGACCGCGTTCGCCACCTCGACCCTTTTTCTCGCGTCCTACCTCTACTACCACTGGCCGCATCATGGCGGCATCGTCTATTTTCACGGCGCCGGATGGATCCGCGCCCTCTATTTCACCATTCTGACCTCGCACACTATCCTCGCGGTCGTGACCGTGCCCTTGGTTCTCATCACTCTCACCCGCGGCTTGCGTGGCCAATTTGACCGTCACCGCGCCATCGCCCGCTGGACTTTCCCCATCTGGCTCTATGTCTCCGTAACGGGCGTCATCATCTATCTGATGCTCTTCCACATTTCGAATTGATCCTGCTGCTGAGAGGAGACGGGGCTTGCCCCGTCTGCCACGACCGCTGCTGCCCGAAAAATCCACCCGGATTCGTCACAAATTTCCTGTACGGCCGACACTGCATCCGACTCTCCCAATTCTGCTATAGTGAGCGTCTTGGAAGGTCAGCTTCTCGAAGGAGCCCGCGCTCATGAAAAGCGTAAATAAAGTCATCCTCATCGGAAACCTCGGCAAAGATCCGGAAGTAAAGTACACGCCACAAGGCACCCCAGTCGCCAAGATCGCCTTGGCCACCAACGAGCGCTTCAAGGGCAAAGACGGCCAGTGGCAGGACCGCACCGAGTGGCACAACGTCGTGCTCTGGCAGCGCCTCGCCGAAATTGCCGGAGAATATCTGAAAAAAGGTGGCAAGGTCTACATCGAAGGCCGGCTGCAAACCCGCTCCTGGGACGACAAGCAAACCGGTCAGAAGAAATATATGACCGAGGTCGTGGCTAACGATCTCGTATTGCTCAGCGGACGCGGCGAAGGCGGCGACTACGCCGGCAGTTCGCGCGGATCGTCATCATCGTCCTCGGCATCCACGGGTGGCAACAACTTCGACCAGAGTGTGCCCGAAGCCGAGCACGCCCCGGCAGGCAGTTCTCCCATCACGGATGAAGATATACCGTTCTAGGTTTGCGTTCGAGTTTCCGTTATAGGTTTCCATTCGACGTTGAGCTCGTCTGGACTGAAATACCATGAGCAACGAGACGCTGGCAAACCGCAATTGCGTCCCCTGCCGCGGCGGTGTACCTCCATTGAAGGGCGACAAACTGGCAGAGTTTCATCGTCAGTTGGCGGACCCTGCGCAATGGATCATCGTCAATGAGCATCATCTCGTACGCGCCTGCAAGTTTCCCGACTTCAAGTCAGCCCTGGCCTTCGTGAATCGAGTCGGCGCGCTGGCCGAAGAGCACGGCCATCATCCCGATATTCTGCTGGGATGGGGCAAAGTCGAGATTACGACGTGGACGCATGCGGTAGATGGTCTCACCGAGTCGGACTTCATTCTGGCGGCAAAGATCGACCGGCTGCTTTGATCGAGTCCTCGGACCATCGGGCCGGCTTGAACCCATACAGTCTTGCGGGTTCGATGATCTTTTTAACCGATCATCCTATCGCCCGAGTCCGAATCGTCCACCCCCAAAGCCCCGCCGGAATCAGCATCAACATGCCGGCGACGCTGGCCACATGGCGCGCCGCGTAGCCCCAATCGACAAATCGTCCCGCCAGATAAGCGCCCGCAGCAATGGTGAACATACACAGGCAGAGATCGGCGGCAAACACTCGCCCGCGAAACTTGTCATCGCTCTGCATCTGCAGGAGCGTCGTCGAGAAGACCCAGAGGATGGACCCTCCGCAGTGCGCCAGCATCACGCACAAACACGCCTGCCAGAGATGGCTCGAAATGCCCAGCAACATATATCCCGCTGCTCCCGCCAGATATCCCCAGAAGATCGCAACCTCCAAGCGATGCTGCCAGTGTCCCGCCCACGAGGCCGCCAGGAGCGGTCCCAGCAGAGCGCCCAGTCCGCGCGCGCCCAGCAGCAAACTCATGCCGAGAAACGCTCCACGCTCGGGATCCAGGCCGCGCCAGCGAACCGCAAACTCATTCTGTCCCATCACCGTGAACAGCACCCAGCCCGGCCCAATGATCAGAATTCCAAACTTTACAAGGATCGTGGAGCGTAAACGGACATGCTCCCGGACATAGCGAATCCCGGCGACAATCGGCGAGAAATCCACCAACTCTCGCGCCCTGAAAGGTCGACCTCCTTCGGCGTGCGGCTCGGCAAAGCGCATTCTCGAAATCAACGCGGCCGATGCCGCAAATGACAGCGCATTGAGCAGAAAGACGGCGTCGCGCCCCAGGAACGCGGCGACCAAACCTCCCACGGTCGCACCCACCATGAGATTGACGCTCCAAGTGGTTGACGAGAGCGTGTTCGCGACCACCACATCTTCCCGCTCGACAATGTTGGGAATCACGGCGTTCCGCGCCGGCTCGAAGAAAGCGACCAGCAACGTCTCCGCCATCAGCAGCGGATAAACCATCCACACTTTGTCCTTCGAGCGAATCAGCAGCATGCAGAGCACGATCAGCATGCGTCCGACATCCGACGCGATCATTACATGCTTGCGGCGCAATCGGTCGTTCACCACGCCCGCTGTGGGCCCGATGAACGTTTGCGGAAGAACCTGCAGCACCAGCGCCAGCGCTACCGATCCGGCGCGTCCGGTGAGATGTAGCAGCAGGTTGTAGATGGCGAGCGTGTAAAACCAGTCCCCGATTTCGCTGACCACCTGCGCTCCCCACAAGCGGCGGAAATTGCGATTGCCGCGCAGCAGGCGCGCGTATGAGGCCAACGATACTCGGCTGACTTCCAGTTCAGGAGCAGGTTCCATTCAGGCGTGAGTCGGAATCTGACAGCATACCGGATCGAACCACAGCCCGCACTTCCAGCCCAAATAGGGACAGCGGGGGCAAAGCTGTGCAAAACCATGCACAGCGCTCGATCATCCCTCTCTGGAAAACCGCCTCTGACATCCGTTTTGCCGTGGATATCTGCCCGAAAAAGCGCCTTTTGAATTTCTTGTGAATAAGGCTCGATTGGAGAACCGCTTGCCACACTTTAGAGAGTGGGAACCCGAAAGGACTTTTCCTGTGCGAAAATTTGCGCCTGCCATTCTGCTACTTCTGATCCTCGTCACCAATACCTTTGCTGCGACGACTACGGTTGTTAAATCCTCGGTTATTCCTGAGCCCGGACTTCTCGCTTTACTCGGGGGCGGCCTGGTCGGCCTGGCCACCTTGATCCGGCGTCACATGAGCAACTGATTCTGCCGGATTCTCGCTTGATTCTTCCCGCCTAACTACTTCGATTCGCCTCGCGATTTGCCTGCGCCACCAGATCGAGAAAATATTGGTGAATCCGGGGATCGTCACTCAATTCCGGATGAAACGTTGCGGCTAGCGTCTGGCCCCTCCGAACCAGCACCGGATCGTCGCCCTCGGTAGCAATCACTTCCACATCTTTACCGGTGCGTTCGATCTTGGGCGCGCGAATAAAAACCATTTCGACCGGCTCATCAAGAAAACGGCCCTCGCGGATCGAGCTGTCAATCTGCCGTCCGTAAGCATTGCGACGCACCGTGATATCGAGCGCGCCCAAGCCCGCCTGCCGGGGATTCTCCACTTCCGTAGCCAAAAGAATGCATCCAGCGCAGGTCCCAAAAGTAGGCTTGACGCGCACAAACTCTTTGAGCTTGGCGAATCCGGCTTCGCCGAGCAGTTTGAGAAATGTCCCGGACTCACCGCCGGGAATCACCAGGCCGTCGACCTGGTTGAGTTGCTCGGACTTTTTGACCAGGACGACTTCCGCGCCCAATTCTTCGAGGCGGCGGCGATGGGCATCGAAATCTCCCTGGAGGGCTAGAACTCCGATTTTCATGGTGCCGGCTGGGAGGGTACCCCCCTCCCCCCACATTTTACTAAAGTCTTGATAACAAAAACTTTAGCCTTAGGGGTACCTGGCAAAATATTCATTTTAAATACTTTACAGGCAAAGTCTCGAAGAGGCTTAGCTATCTACGTGCTTTTCCAGGTGCTTTTCAAGATCAAGTTTGCGCTGATTTAAGGATTGATCACCCCATGGCTTATGTCAATTGAAATGCAGCGGGCGGCAGTTGCCCCTCGGGAGTTAAGACGAGGGAAACGGTGGGCCAGTACCCAAATTGATTTGGGGTAGCTGGTTTGCTAAGGTCATCGACATGTCCGAGCGCGACATGTCCGAGCGTGTGGTGTCCGAGCGTGTCGTGTCCGGGTCTTCCAGCGAGCAGATACGCGAATTGCTCGACTCCCTTTATCGCGTGGAGTCGGGACGAATCCTGGCAACTCTGATCCGCTTGCTCGGTGATTTTGATCTTGCCGAGGAGGAGGCGATGCACGAAGCCTTTGCGGCTGCGCTGAGCCTGTGGCCGAGGAGTGGAGTACCTGATAACCCGCGATTGTGGTTGATTTCGACGGCCCGATTCAAAGAAATTGATACTCTGCGTCGACGGGCAAGATTCGATGCGTCTCAAGACGACCTCGCGCGCTATCTCGAAGTGCAATGGAGTTCGGCGGAAAGGTCGAATTCCAATGAAGAGAACAGCTATAAAGACGACGGTCTTGAAGACGACCGGCTGCGCCTGATATTTACCTGCTGTCATCCATCTCTAGCACCGGAAGCGCGCGTCGCGCTCACCTTGCGTCAGGTGTGCGGGCTGACCACCGAGGAGATAGCCAGGGCCTTCCTCACCACTCGGCGCACGCTCGCCTGCGGCCTTTCCCCAGCCGGCAACGCCAAGTCGCTGCGGGCCCAGCCCGACGGCAAGGTGCACATCACCGACGGCCCGTACCTCGAGACTAAGGAGCACATCGGCGGTTTTTGGGTGCTGGAAGCCGTTGACCTAGACGAGGCACTGGCGTGGGGACGCAAGGCTGTCATCGCCTGCCGGGCGCCGGCCGAGGTGCGCGAGATTCTTCTCTGCCCGGCTCCGACACAGGGACCCGGCGGAAGCAAGTAATGGCGGGTGGCCGACAAAATTTAATGAGGATCAAATGAGAAATGTAATCTTCGCCATCAACACTACCCTGGATGGCTGTTGCGACCACACCAAGCAAATTGCTGATGACGAAACACATGAATATTTTACGCAGCTTCTGCGAGAGGTTGACCTGCTCGTCTTTGGGCGTAAAACCTACCAATTGATGGTTCCTTATTGGCCTGATATCGCAAAAAGCCAGTCTGAGACCAAAGCGGAGAACGAATTTGCTGAAGCGTTTGACTCCAAGAAGCTCGTTGTCTTCTCGCGATCATTGGATAGCGTCGAAGGAAAAAATACGAGAATTGTTCGTACCAACCTTCATGACGAAACACTTAAACTGAAGCAAGAACAAGGCAGAGATATTTTAATCGGTGGTGTAAATATTCCTTCACAGCTTATAGAGCTGGGCATGGTCGATGAATATCGTTTTGTCGTTACGCCAATCATTGCTGGAGAGGGGAGACGGTTGTTAGAAGGTGTCAACCTGCCGGAGAAACACCAATTAAAGCTCGTTGAGTCAAAGACTTTTAAATCAGGATGTGTTGCGCTCCGCTACTTGAAACAGTGACAGAAGAATCTGCCGGGTGCCCCATCCCAACGTCATTTTCTTCGACGTTAGGCTGGGATTCCACGGCAACGTGGAGCTAGGGATTTTGCAGCGGGGTCGCTTTAATTTACGGGTGTACCCGGTTTTCGATGAGCCAGGTAATGGGCGGGAGTCGGAAATGCCGGCGCCAAGCGGGTTTCATCACGTGTCCATAACAAAATCAAATAGCACTCGCAGCATCGCCGCCCACCCTTGCAAAGGACGCAAGGATGGGGCACCCCCAGTGGGAATGATGCACGCAAGAGCCATTGAAGGTCGGCCACTCGCCGGGATGAAGAGATATATTCACGCCTATGGTGTAGCGAGGGGTTTGTAAATAAGACCGATGACGATGCCGACGATTGTCCACTGGACGAAGTAAACCACCGCCTGTCCCAGAGCGAGTTTCAGACCGATGTTCAGGTTTACGTAGTTATGCAGCACAAATCCGCAAACCACGAAAATGCCAATGAGAACGCCCATGCGCGCACCTTCCGTAATGCCCGATCCGCCCTGATGGATCATCGCGAAAATTATCGCGACAACCAGAATCGCGATCAAAGTTGCGGCCATTCCAATGGGCATAACGGCCATTATTTTTTCCTTAGGTCGGAATACGGCCGGGTACTTGTGGGCTTCATTGACAAGAGCTGGCACCAGCCAAAACACTAAAAAACCAAAAGCAAAATACGCGACCGTGCCACCAAGCGCCGCCAGCCCGAGACTTGAGTAGTTCATTTTCAACGAATCCAGAAGTCCGTTTTGACTTCGAAAACTGCGAAGATTGTACACCGAGGCTTCCCATCCTTGGCACCGTTGAGCCATGACTGCCATCTCAGTTCTCCCCCAGGTTCGCAAACCGGCCCATTCTCGAGATTGCCTTCTTCTGTCCCTGGTTTGACAATCTGGCTTGACAATCTGGTTTGACAATCTGGTTTGACGACACCCCAGGCAGTTGAACTAAGAAAAATGGAGTAGCTGTCGATTTTCCGTCTCACGAACGACTATCTGATGACAGATATCTGATAGGACAGCAATGAGCTATGGCTCTTGAGTCGCAGGAAACAAGGAGCCACAGGCAACAAGGAGGAATGGATGAAATACATCTGTTTGGGATACCTCGAGCCAGGAAAATTCGAAGGGATGACCGAGGACGAGCGACACGCAACTTTCGACGAATGCTTTGAGTACAACGACCACCTGCGCGCCAACGGACATCTTGTCGCCGAAGTACCTCTTCAGCCTCCGGAGACCGCGTTGACCCTGCACCGGAAAAACGGCAAAGTCGCGACGACTGATGGCCCCTATGCGGAAACCAAGGAACAGCTTGGCGGCATTCAAATCCTGGAGGCGCGAGACCTCAATCATGCGGTTCAGCTTATCTCACAGCAACCAGGCTTTAAGTATGGACTTGGACCGATTGAGATACGGCCGGTTGCGGATATAAGCGAAATAATAAAAGCAAGTGAGCGACGACGGCCAAAGGACGCCTCGCGATGAGGGCGCCACGAGGGAAAAAATGATTGAAGCGCAGTGGAAGCCCTTAGGGCTTTGCAGGCAGCGGCTGCCAGAGCTCAATCTTATTCCCATCCAGGTCATAGATCCAGGCAAAGCGACCGTAGGATTCATCCATTCGTTTGGCGTCAATCTTGACTCCCTCTTGCTTTAAGCGGTCGAGCAAAGCATCCATATCGTCCACGATGTAGTTGATCATGAACGGTGCGGGGCTGGGATCGAAATACTTACTGGAGGCAGAAAAAACGGTCCAAACGGTAACGTGTTCCTTTTGCGGGTCGTCGTGTTCGCGCCACGGAAGCATCACGCCTTGGCCTTTGTCAGCGAGTCCAAGATGCTTCGAATACCATTCGCGCATTTGATCACGATCAGCGGATTTGAAGAAGACACCGCCGATTCCAATGATGCGCCCGCGCTGCTCCACGTTGACAGGTGGCTTCGACTTTTCAGGTTGCGGAGATTTCACGTCCTGTCCTCCTATTGAGCCGGCCGAGATGAGCAACAGCGAGCCGAGCGCAATCGTGCTCCATGGTATTCCTTGCATCGGCGGATTATACACAAGGTTCGATTCGAATGGAGAAATCGGTTCGCTCACGGTTCATCGCCGACGCTTCGCCGCGATTGACCCATTCTAGAGCGCGCATGAGACCCTGCGGATTGCAGATTCGTTCTGGCAGGCGCTATTGCGACCGTAATGTGTGGAGCGAGAGAAAGTCTGTGGAGAAGTTGCGCTACATTCATCGCAATCCGGTGAAGCGCGGATTGGTTGCGCGTCCTCGTCCTAAGGACTGGCGGTGGAGCAGCTTTCGTCACCATTCAGTGGTCGGGACTGACGTGTTAGAGATCGAACCCAGTGGACCGCTCGTAAGCGGGAGTGGGCTGCGGTTTTCACAACAGTGAGGGTGAACTCGCCGCAGAAAGGCCCCGCTCAAGCGGGGCTTGAACGGGCCACCCTCGGGATTGAGGATGGGGTTAGGGCGGACCACCCGCCATCGGCCTCTTTTGGAGTGACTACTTTCGTGCAATTGCGAATCGCTAAGGCGAAGCGAATATTGACTTCTGGCAGGTTGCGCCTGGAGGACGTTGCCAGTGGGTACTGGACGCTGTTTGCCAAACAGTCGAGTGGCTTCGTCAGCCATTTCAGTGCGACTCCGTCGTCCTCCGCACGGCCCTCGACTTCAGTAATTAGGTGTGAGGCTTGCCTAGCAGTGTTATAGTAGTTTTGTTTGGCAAGCAGCGTATCGACTGGCAATTGTTCAAGCCCCGTCTGACTAGCGGGGCTTTTGATTTTGACTGACAATTTGGGGTAGCTACTTTCGTGGGATTGCACGTGCCCATGGCGAGGGAAGTACTGAGCGGGCGATAGGTTGTGTCTGGAGGACGTTGCCAGTGGGTACTGGACGCTACCTGTCAAGTAGTCGAGTGGCTGGGTCAGCCATTACGGTTCGAGTCCGTCGTCCTCCGCACGGCTTCTCGACTTGCGTTGGTTTGCTATAATGAAGTTGCTTGATAGGTAGCGTGCCGACTGGCATTTTGCCGAGCCCCGCCTGACCAGCGGGGCTTTTGGTTTTTGTGGAACGACGCGGCGAGAATCAGAAGCCCAAGATATACGCAGTCGTGGAATCCCACGTTTCGAAAAGCGCGAAACGTGGGGCACCCGTCGGTTGGGAGGGTTCAAGGTCTAGAGAGGGAGATTCGGGAGATGTGGCCACCCGCCCACTACCATCCCCGCGTCTGCAGCATCTGTGACTCGTCTAGCCCAGACACGGCCAGTCCCTTCATCGCTCCCGCCAGATCCTCGCTGACTTCAAGTAACACTTTAGGGTCTTTGTAGTGCGTCGCTGCCTGCACAATCGCTTTTGCGCGCTTCTCGGCTTCGACGGGGTCGGCGAATTCGGTGGAGTTCTTCATGAAGATGCCCGAGCCTACGAAGACGGCTTCGGCTCCGAGTTGCATGACCAGGCTCGCGTCGGCTGGAGTGGCGATGCCTCCGGCGCTGAAATTTGGCACGGGGAGCTTCCCTTCTTTCGCAACCAGTTTGATCAGCTCATACGGAGCTCCGTGCTCTTTGGCTTTGGCGTAGAGTTCTTCTTCGCCGAGCACGGTGAGAATGCGCATCTCCTGCACGATCTGGCGAATGTGGCGGACGGCGTGGACTACGTCTCCAGTGCCGGCTTCGCCCTTGGTGCGAATCATGGCCGCGCCTTCGGCGATGCGGCGCAGGGCTTCGCCCAGGTTGCGCGCTCCGCAGACAAAGGGGACGGTGAAGGCGTGCTTGTCGACGTGATGCGCTTCGTCCGCCGGCGTAAGCACTTCGGACTCGTCAATGTAGTCGACGCCGAGTTCCTGCAAGATCTGCGCTTCGGCGAAGTGGCCGATGCGGCACTTAGCCATGACAGGAATGTGCACCGCCCCCATGATTTCGCGGATGACTTTGGGCGAGGCCATGCGGGCGACTCCGCCTTCGGCGCGGATCTGCGCGGGGACGCGCTCGAGCGCCATCACGGCGACCGCTCCGGAGCGCTCGGCGATCTCGGCCTGTTTGGCGGTGGTGACGTCCATGATGACGCCGCCCTTGAGCATTTCGGCGAGGCCGGTCTTCAGGCGTAGGCTGGTGGTGTTGTGTCCGTTGTTCTGCGACATGGCGTTTACTCTTTTCCGGGAACAGGGACAGCCGTCAGGGTTCAGCCGTCAGCCATCTGGCGAAGCACGTACAGACGGTGAAATCTTGTTGCCCTGCCCTATTTTACAGGGCGTCCGGGATTTGCGGAACCCCGGGGTGGTGGTTGGTGGTCGGCCGTTCGTCCTTCGGAGTGCGACAGGCACCCAGCCAGCGTTCAATGACGTCGAAAAAGCATGAGGCACGAAGGCGAGCTGCTACTTCGATTCATCGATTCCGAAGGTGTAGATGCCGTCGCCGAAGACGATACCGTACTCACCCGCAGCAAGCCGTTCGTCGGCGGAGAATTGGTAGGCCGAGCCCCCCTTATATTTTGAGACGGTGATCGGCAGACCTGCGATTGGGGTTGAGTTGCGCTGGTTCCCTTTCTCGTAAGCGAATTCCCGTTTCTTGCCGGACTGGGTGAACTTGTACAGCCTGGGCACCGTTGTGGCGTCGAACACAAACACAATCTTGTCCTGACTCGGGATACGTAACTCGGATGCATTACCCTGCACCTGGGCGCTGATTATGAATGCATTGGTGAAAGAAACGGTGGGGGCTCCCTTGTGTTCTTTGTAGGGTTCTTTTGGGAGCTTCTTCAGTCCATGCGCAGTATTGTCGAGGTAAAACGGCACTGCGACGACTTCGGGTGGTGGAGGCAATTGAGCATCCTGGGCGGACACAGAGCTGACAAGCATAATCGAGAGAATGAGCAAGTTAATAATTTTCATGACGCTCATCTTAGTGGAGCAACCGCGCTTGCCGCAATGACGGCGGGATTACCTCTCCACGAACTTGGCGAACATGCGGTGCGGATCGATGGCTATGAACAGACCTTGACTGCGGGCGAGGACTTCGCCTTTTTCGTTGAGAATCTCGGCCATGTTGATGTGCTTCCGCCCGCTCACATTGACCTCGCGCGATTCCACGCGCAGCGCTTGCTGCAGCGGCACGGGCTTGAGATAGTTCACCGTGATCTCGGAGGTCAGCGCGATCACGTGACGCAGTTTGTTGACCTTGCCCATCGCTTCGTCGAGAATGGTCGCGATGATGCCGCCGTGGCAGTGGCCGGGAGGGCCGGTGTAGCGCGGGCTCAGGCGGAAGCGGCAGACGAAGCAGTCGCGCTCCTCGTCATAGGTGAAACGCAGCCGCATGCTGTCGGGATTGTCTTTGCCACAGGCGAAACAGTAGTTCTTCTGCAGCTTTACGTAACGCGTGTCGTGTCCCGCTTCGCGCTGCTTTCGCGCCGTCTTGTTTCGAGCCGTCTTGTTTGCAGCCATGTGAAGAATTCTATCGCGAGCAGATGCAGGAACTGTGTATCATGTCGCCGATTGACGGTGTCATCGATCATGTGATCGTTAATCTCATAGCCAGTTTCATCGGAGGGAAGAATGTCTTTCGCCACCAAATCCGTCACGCCGTATTCCGTTCATCCCGGCGTCGCGCAAATTCAAAAGTGGGTGCAGGAGTTGCCCCAGAAAACCGGACGCTCGCTCGAAGAATGGATCGCCTTGACAAAGAAGTCCGGACCCGCGACCGAGAAAGAGCGCCGCGAGTGGCTGAAGAAGGAACACAAGTTTGGCACGATTTCCGCGGCGTGGATTGCGGGGCGCCTTGAAGGCAAGAACACCGAGGAGGATTCGCCTGAAGCTTATTTGCAGACGGCTACTGAATGGGTGGAGGCGCAATATGCCGGGCCGCGCGCCGCGCTGCGGCCGTTGTATGAAGAGTTGCTCAAGCTGGGATTTTCGCTGGGCAAGGATGTGAAGGCTTGTCCCTGCAAGACCATGGTTCCGTTCTATCGGAAACACGTGTTCGCGCAGATCAAGCCGTCGACCAATACGCGGATCGATCTTGGATTTGCGCTGGGAAATATGAAGACGCCAAGGCGACTGATCGATACCGGCGGGTATGAAAAGAAGGACCGCATCACTCGGCGGATTGAGATCAAGACGAACGCCGATATTGACGACGAGGTGAAGCGCTGGTTGAGGAAGGCGTATGAGTTGGATGAATAAATGCGGTCTTGTGCCCTACTGGTCGTCACTATGGTCATATTTAGATGACCATGTATGTTATAATGTGTCCATGAAGAAGATTGCGGCGGGAGAGTTCAAGGCGCGCTGCCTGGCGTTGATGGAAGACGTTCGCTCCAAACGCGAACCGCTGCTGATCACCAAGCGGGGGAAGCCAGTCGTCAAGCTGGTGCCGGTCGACGACGAGAAGGATGAATTCTTCGACCGGCTGAGGGGCATGTTCCGGGTGGTTGGCGACATCGAAGCTCCGATTCCGGATAAGTGGGAGGCATCCTGATTCTGCTGGATACGCACGTTCTATTTTGGGCGGTGCACGATTCGAAACGGCTTTCGCGCGCGGCCGCCTCAGAAATGCGCCGGGCGCGGCGCGGCGACGGTTTAGCAATCTCCGCAATCAGCCTGTGGGAGCTTTCGTGGATGCTGGCCAGGGGCAGAATCTTGTCTTCGGGCACGGTCGAGACTTCGCTCCGGGCTTTGACGGAAGGCATCGCCATTCGCCCTATCACTGCCGAGATTGCTGCGCTCGCCACGCAGTTTCCTGACGACTATCCGCGCGATCCCGCGGATCGAATTATTGGAGCGACGGCCCGGGCGGAGGGGATGACGCTGGTGACGCGCGATGAGCGGATACGGCGAAGTCCGCTGGTGAGGACGGTCTGGTAAGATTCGCGACTGAACTTACTACAATTCGTTTGAGATGGAGTTTAAGGATCAATTTCGCGAAGGTTATGCCGCCGGTAAGGATGCGGTCAGAACGGAAGCCCTAAAGAGGCCGTGGTGGGACCGGCTGATCTTCTTTGCGGTTCCTATCGTTAGCGCGTTGGCAACCGATGGCCGGCTCGCTCATCACAGCTCACTAGGCTCGGGTTGGCGATTCGCGATTGCCGTGGGCGTGGGTTCTACCCTAATGGTCGCGTGCTCGCTCGCACTGGACAAGTTTCGCAAGCTTTCAGGCTCCTGAATAACTAGGCTTATCTTTCCTGCGGCTGGGCGAGGACGGGCCGGAGGCCCGTCCCCACACAAGCAACCCTTAGTCGTAGTATTCCAACCCCAGATGCGTGATCAGCTCTTCGCCCTTCAAGTGGCGCAGCGTGTTCTTCAGCTTCATCAGCTGGATGAACAAATCGTGTTCGGGATACAGGCCCGGCCTGGTCATCGGCGATTTGAAGTAGAAGCTTAGCCATTCCTGTATTCCTAGACGCCGCAGCTCGGGCGTGCGCTGTGCTAGGTCGAGGAAGAGCACCAGGTCTAACACGATGGGCGCGGCCAGGATCGAGTCGCGGCACAGGAAGTCCACTTTGATCTGCATGGGATAGCCTAGCCATCCGAAGATGTCGATGTTATCCCAGCCTTCTTTGTTGTCGCCGCGCGGAGGGTAATAATTGATGCGGACTTTGTGGTAGATATTTCCGTACAGCTCGGGATAGAGCGCGGGTTGCAGAATGTGCTCGAGGGCTCCGAGCTTCGATTCTTCCTTGGTCTTAAACGACCCGGGATCGTCGAGGACTTCGCCGTCGCGATTGCCCAGGATGTTGGTCGAGTACCACCCGCTCAGACCGAGCAGGCGCGCCTTGAACGCGGGCGCCAGCACGGTCTTCATCAGGGTCTGACCAGTCTTATAATCCTTGCCGCAGATGGGGACTTCGCGCTCGTGTGCGAGTTCGATCATCGCCGGAATATCGACGGTCAAATTCGGAGCGCCATTCGCAAACGGCACGCCCTCCATCAGCGAGGCGTAGGCATACACCATCGAAGGGGCGATGTTTTCGTCGTTCTCCTTCATTCCCTTTTCGAGCGCTTTCACGCTCTGGTGAGCCGCGCTCTGTTCGATAAAAGTCTCGGTCGAGGCGCACCAGATGGTAATCAGGCGGCTCGCTCCACTCGATTTCTTGAAGTCGCGAATGTCCTGCCGAAGCTGCTCGGCGAGATCCAGCTTGTTCTTGCCCTTCTTGACGTTCGGCCCGTCGATCTTCTTGACGTAGTTATGATCGAAGACGGCCTTCATGGGAGTAATGGAGCTGAGCCGCCCCTTCACCTTATCCAGGAGGTCGCGCTCCAAAACGCCGGCATTGCGGGCGGCGGCGTACATATTGTCCTCGAAAATGTCCCAGCCAGTGAATACGAGATCATCGAGTCCGGCGAGCGGAACGAACTCCTTGATCTTCGGCGAGCGCCCGTCGGTGCGTTTGCCGAGGCGGACCGTTCCCATCTGAGTGAGCGAACCGATCGGATGCGCGATTCCCTTCCGCACCGCCTCCACGCCCGCGACAAACGTCGTCGCCACCGCGCCCATGCCGGGGATCATGACGCCCAGCTTGCCCTTGGCAGGTGCGATCGCGCGGTCGCGCTCGCTGCTACTCTGAGTGGGGCTGGACAATTTCGCTGCACCCGACTTTATCTCTACGCTTTGTATTTTTTTTGCCGCGGGCTTCGCTTCCGACTTCACGAAAGGGGACCTCTTCGCCTTCGCCATAGTTAGGCTGCTTCCTTGTGAGACCTGTGAGATGAATGCAAACCAAGTATGTTCTCGTATCCGGCAAGCATTTTGCAAACGAGGGAGTCCGAATCCGCAGGAAAAGCACTTTAATGGCAGGTAAAGCACATTGGGCGGTGTGCGGATGGCGATGCGAATGGGCGATGCGAATCTGGTGCTGAAGGACACTGGCGCCGTGACTTCGCGAAAAGCCAAACAGCAGGATCTCGATCAATTAACGCGGTTCGAGCTATGACTGCGCGCTTACACGCTGGCTCTCTAGGACACGCAGCGGTTGCGCGTGTAGTCTTTAATCTCTGCGCTCAAAATGATTGCCTCAGCAATCTCTTTCATCGTCCGCCGCTTCTGCCGGCTCTGCTGCTGCAACGTAAGATAAGCCTGCTCCTCGGTCAATCTCAGTTCGCGTTGCAGAATGCCCTTGGCGCGTTCCACCACTTTTCGGGTTTGCAGCTGGTCGGTCAGGTTGAGATTTTCTTCTTCCATGCGCGCCAGTTCAATTTCCGCGCCCACGAGGAACCCAATCGCCGAGAGCAGCCGAATTTCCCTGGGCCGGAACATGTGGGGACGCCGATGCTGCAAATTAATCGCGCCCACCACGCGGCCACGGCTCATCAACGGAACCGAGAGAAACGCCTCGTAACTGTCTTCCGGCAACTCGTGGAAAAACTGGAATCGCGGATCGAGGGCCGCTTTTTCGGAAATCGCCACTGGTTCCTGGTGTTCCGCCACCCAGCCGGCAATTCCCTGCCCCACGCGCAGCCTGAGCCGGTCCACGACTTCGGAATGCGCGTTCTTCGAGGCCCGTAACACCAGTTCGTCACCTTCGAGCACATAGATCAGGCAGGAATCGCACTTCACCAGCCCCGAGGCAAACTCCACCACCTGCGACAAAACTTCGTGAAATCCGCCAGACCGCGCCAGACGGCCCCCAATCTCATGCAGCACATCGACCGGCGAATCCACAGCCCCGCTGGCCTTGTCCATCACTGAATTGTCCATGACTTAACTTTGCGGCTTTGCGGAGCGAATGTCGAATTCCAAATTTCGATGCCAGCCATCAATGATTTCTTCAGAGGATTCATCTTCCGTTCACATCTTTTTGAAAATGTCACGCATCGTCGGTCATCGTCGGTCATGCGGCCGGCCATCGCCACCTCGACTCCTGGGAGAAATCTTCGGAGCCGAATTCCGGTGGCTATTTCACGTCCAAGTCAACCGTCTTGATGGGCAAATCCCAGTGGGCATCGAGGATTTCAAAGCGCCGCTGCTCTTCCCTGGCGTAGGTCGCCTGGTCGGGCCAGAGCTGCTTCTTGATCGCCTCTTCGTCGAACGGCTCATTCGCAGCCGCAGAATTCTTGAATACAATGGTGACGCGATAATCCCAGCGCCCGTCTTCGGTGGTGTGGTAGCGGGGTTGGTCCATCCAGACCTTGATCATGCGTCCCATTTCCACCTGCTTTTTCAGCAGCGGATAGTGGTTCTTCCTGAAGAGCTGGAGAAACTCGTCGGCATGTCCCCACTTCGTCTTGTAGTAATACTCAATGGCGAAGGGCTTTCCGGTTTCGGGCGCGGACTGGGCGGGGAGAGTAACCGGCATCAGCGTTAACAACAGCAACAGAAATCTCAACCTCATCGGGAGCCTCCGAGGGGATGTTTATGGAAATGAATTGTTACACGGACGAACAGAATGTGAGAAGAAGAAGAAGAAGAAAAGGTCAATCTAGAATTGCCGATTTGGGTCCGGTTACTGCGGCAGGCCGACTTTGCGCACCAACTCGATGAAGCGGGGGTCGGAACGGATTGTGTCGAATTGGAAGTCAGTGTTCAAATTGATGAGCAGCCAATCGTGTTCCTTATCGGCGATGTTGAGCCAATGGAAAGCCTGCTCTTTGTCTCCCAAGTCGGCGTAGAAGCGAGCAATCATGAACGGTGAGTAGTAGCCATTTTTCCGTCGTGCTTGCCCAAATTCAACGGCTTTGGTGAGAGCGCCTTTCCAGCCAGCGGAACGAAACCCTTGTTCCATGGAGTTGGCGTATCCCCAATCGCCCTGAAAGAGCGACAACTGGGCGCAGGCCTTCCATTCTTCGACGACTTGCGGGTACATGCGCTTGCCCCAATAACCATAGGCCAAACAATCGTGCGCAATCGCGAAGGTCGGGTTCTCTTTCGCCAATTTCGTGCAAATGGAAATGGTTTCGTCGTACTGCCGCGCCAGGAAGTAAATATCTCCGGCGACCCGGCTGATGACGGGAGACTGCGGATCAAGCTCGAGTGCGCGATTGATTTGCGCCAGCGCTTCCGGTTCTCTACCTCCGATCATGGCGAGATCGTCGGCGTACCACTGTCGCGCCGTGGCATCGCCGGGGTCGAGAGCGAAGGACTTCTTGAACTCCGCCTCTCCGCCGGCAAAATCCCACTCGTACTGCATCTCGTTCGCGCCCAGAATGGCATGCGGATGTGCCAGGGTCGGGTCCAGCTCCAGGGCCTTGCGGGCCGCGCGGTTCGAATTAGTGAAATCTTCGCCGGGATTGCCGCCGTAGTTCGGCAGGACGGAGTAGACGTCGGCTACACCCGAATAGGCCAGCGCGTAACCTGGATCTTTCGCGATGGCCTGATTAAAATAGGAAATTGCCTTCTGCAGCTCACCGTAGGTCCGATTGTTCCAGGCGTAACGCCCCTTCAAATACAGCTCATAGGCCTCTGGATTTTGGGTGCCTTGCCGGGTGACCTGCTGTTTTTCCGAGCTGCTGAGCTCGGAACGTAACTTTTCCGCGATGTCGCCTGCGATCTGCTCCTGCAGCGCGATGATCTCCGAGCTCTTACGACTGTAGTGGTGCTGCCAGATTTCGGTGTTGTCGTGAACATCGATAAGCTCGGTGCTCACTTCGATGCTATCGCCACGCGAGGTCACGCGGCCGCTTACCAGCGCCGACACACCCAGCTCATTGCCGGCTTTTTGCGCGTCGACATCCTTGCCTTTGTAGCGAAAGACGGAGCTGCGGGACTTCACCTTAAGCTCGGGCACGTGGGCCAGGTTGCCGATCAGCGATTCGGTGATGCCGTCGCTGAGATAGTCGGTATTGGCATCTCCACTGGCGTTGGCGAAGGGGAGTACGGCGATGGAATCAGCGCTGGGGCGGCGATTCAGCAGCGCGACACTCAACACTCCCAGAACAACGGCGGCTGCCACGACGAGGCCGGCGATCTTCCAATTGCTGATCAGCCAATTCCCGCTCTTATACCAGCGAGTGGCGGAAGCGGGGGCTGGGGCAGCCGTGAGCAGATCCACATCCTCGGGCGCGAGATCGACGGCTTCTTCCGGAGTCGATTCGCGGTGGGTTGGAGCAATCCAGCGGTAGCCGCGGCGGTCGACGGTCTCGACGAAAATGGGATTCTCGGCGGAATCTCCGAGCGCGTCGCGCAGGCGCTTGATGGCGCTGCGGATTCCGAGATCGAAATCGACGAACACGTCATCGGGCCAAAGTGTCTGGCGAAATTCCTCGCGGGTGATAACTTCGTTGGGACGGCTCACCAAGAGCTTCAGGGCGCGAAACGGCAGATCCTGGATCCTGACCTTGACTCCATTTCTGCGCAACTCATCGGAACGCAGGTCGGCCTCGAACACACCGAACAAAACGACCGTATTGGGCGTGCGATTCAACGAGCCAGCAGGCATAAAAGGGAGTAACTTCGGGGGAGACGGCAAGTCTACCATCGAAACCGTGAGCGGCGGAAACAAATTCTGTCTCGCTACGGCAGCGTCTCAAGGCTGTCCTGCGCCCTAATTCCCCAGGCAACAACTTCGCGTATTGTACTGCAAATACAAGCCTTAGCGCGTCACACTCACTGCACAAACAGATCACGCCCGAAGTCTTGACCAAGCTGGAGTTTTAGAGCACATTGGGCGCCGTGTTTGGGTCCCTCAGCGCGTCCACTAGAAAAAAACCCCGCCAGGGTCAAAGAGCGGAGAGCAAGCCCCGGAGACACCGGGAAAACTTGCGGTTCCGGGAGGATTTATGAGTTCTGTTTGTCACGCAACTAAGCAGCTTCGCATTGCTACGGCACTTATTCTCGCCGCGCTCTTAATGGCGGTGGCAGGGATGCCGACTCCAGCCCAGGCGCAGACGCCGACATTTGTGAACCCAAGCGTATTTAATGGAGGTTCGGTTATCAGCAATTACAGCCCGATTCCGGTCCAAGCTCTGGCCCTTGGCGACTTCAACAATGACGGAGTGCCGGATCTGCTCGCGCTGGATGACAACGGCAACACCGCCGGAGTCGGCATTATGTTGGGCAACGGCGACGGCACCTTCGGCACCGTCGCATCCATTACCACCTTTGCCTGTACGTTAGAGGGCGGTATCGTCGTTGGCGACTTTAACAACGATGGCGATCTGGATTTCGCCGTCGTATCCGGTACCAATGGGGGTGATTGCAACTTCAATCAAGGCACGCTCTGGATCTTTCTTGGCAACGGCGCGGGCGGTTTCACTCTCAAGGCTTCCTATCCGGAGCTTGGCCCTCCCGCTAACAACGAGAAGGCTAGCGGATTGATTGCCGTCGATCTTCGCGGCAACGGACATCTCGATCTCCTCGCAATCGATCCCAACAATGGCATCGACGTCTTTCTTGGCAACGGCGATGGAACATTCGTGGCTCCAACAACCGCCGTCGCAATCACTTCACCGGGTTATACGGGGGCGATCGCAGCCAGCGACGTCAACAACGACGGGAAACCCGACCTGATAGTCGCGAACCAATACGAGGGCGACGGTATTTTTGTGCTGCTCGGCAATGGTGACGGTACCTTCCAATCCTCAGTGTTTTATCAGCAAGGTTCCAATTCGGGCGCCATGGCGTTAGCCATAGGGCAGCTCATCAAGGGCGACCACGGAGACGTGGTGATGGGAACTGGAAATGGAGCGTACGTCTACATCAATAACGGCGATGGCACGTTTAAGACCCCGGTGCTCTATGGCCCCTCGTGGATCGACTCTATCGTGATCACCGATATCAATGGCGACAAGAAGAACGACCTCGTAGTCAGTTCTTATTCTTCCTCGGCAGTATGGACAATGCTTGGCAACGGGAAGGGCGGATTCACGGCGGGAGAGTCATTCGCGACGGATGGGTACCCGAACAATGTGGTTGTCGCGGACTTCAATGGCGATAAGAAGCTGGACTTCGCCGTGTCCAATACAAGCGGCGAGTGGGTAACGGTGGGCCTTGGAAACGGAGACGGCACGTTCCGCAGCAGCCGAGGCTACGGCTACACATGGAGCGGCACCGTCAGCGGCGTCGCTAGCGCCGACCTGAACAACGACGGCAACCTGGACATCGTGGAAGCAGGCGGGGGCACAGGTGTCGGAATTACGGTGCTGCTCGGCAGCTCCCACGGCGCGCTAGGGAGTGCGATATCGACAGCCGTCGGTTGCGGGCAAGCCAACCGCGGCGGGGTCAGCTACATCGCGTTGGGCGATGTCAACGGGGACGGCAAGGTCGACGTGGTTGCGAACATGACCAACAGCGGAGGAGGGTGTCCGAACAACGAAGTGGCCGTGCTGCTCGGGCTCGGCACTGGAAAATTCAAAAAACCCGCCTACTATTCCACCGGTACCACGCAGCAGTCCGCCAGCGTCACCTTGGCCAACTTAAGAGGCGACGGGAGGCTGGATATCGTTGTCTCAAACGCAGACGGCAGTCTGAGCGTCCTGCTTAATAACGGCAAAGGCGTGTACGGTGCGGCCACCGTGATTCCAGCGGCCAGCGGAACCGAAGCCGCAAACATCGTGGTCGGCGACTTCAACAACGATGGCAAACTGGATCTCGCGCTCACCAACTACAGCGGGAAGGCGATCAATGTGCTGTTGGGAAATGGAGACGGCACCTTCGGGTCGCCGAAGACTACTCCGTCACCGATCGATCCGGTCGGACTCACAGCGGGCGACTTCAATAAAGACGGCAAGCTCGATCTGGCGCTCACCAGTTGGGATTATTCCGGAGCGCTGGCGATTTTCACGGGCAACGGCGACGGCACGTTCACGGTGGGCACGCCTTACGAGTTCAATACGTGGGAACAATGCTATCCGAGCGGCGGATCCAATCCGTATTGGATCGGCGCCGCCGATCTGAACCAGGATGGCAAGTTGGATCTGGCGATTGCCGTCCAATTCAGCGCATGCGCCACCGAATATAGCGGACAAAACAATTGGGGTGCGGCGCTGGTCTACACCGGCAACGGAGACGGCACCTTCGATTTGGACATTGGACCGTGGATGGGTGGCGTGGACAACTCCGCCATTGCCTTAGGGGACTTCAACCACGATGGCATGATCGACATGGCCGTGGCGGGCAACGCGGGGTGGACGGGTCAGGACTGGGTCAACATCATGCAGAACAATACGCAACCGGTGAGTATCTCGCCGCTTGCGATGACCTTTAAGGCGCAGACAACAGGTACCAAAAGCGCAGCCCAAACTGTGGTGGTCACGAATGATGAGAAGACATCGCTGGCAATCACAAAAGTGACCCTTGGCGGAACCGACCCTGGCGACTTCATCCTGAAGGATGGATGCGGGAGCAGTTTGCTGACCGGCGCCAACTGCATCTTGACGATCACCTTCGACCCTACAGCCACCGGCACGCGGACAGCGACTGTCTCCATTACCGACGGTATAGGCACGCAAACTGTCTCGCTGACAGGTACGGGGAAGTAGCGAGATGAAGTCCCGAAAATCGCTTATGCGGGAAACGGATGGAGTGCACGGGGAGCACTCCATCATCGATTCTCACCCGGCGAAGAGATTCGGCAACATGCACATTGATCAGCCGAAGGTTTTGAAAGAGCTCCGATGGAACGGCGGAAATAGCAGCATAAGGGGTCGGAGTCAGCGGTCGAGTGAGAGTTTAGGGGGCGGGAGGGGTCACGAGTAAGGTGGCCCTTTCCCGCATCTTTGCCAGTCCCACCCCCAACAATACTGTTTACGACTACGTACAGATTTACCAGCCGTAGCTCGAGGAACTGCGGGTGCCCCATCCTGGCGCGTTTTTTGCCCCAGGGTGGGATTCCACGCAACTGTGCCGCATGGGGTTTCAGTCAAGAGCTTGTACAGGAGAGAAAAAATGAAGATTGCATTTCGATTGATGTTGGCAGCGCTTTTATTCATCGGCACGGCTTCAATGGTGAAGGCCCAGAGTCCTGAGGTCACCCACAACACGTGGACGACCGGCACCGCCATGCCCACAGCCGTCAACTGGCCGGCTACAGGGGTTATCGGCGGCAAAATCTATGTGGTTGGAGGGTACGCTGGCGGCCCCACCGTGACCGACAACCAAATCTACAATCCCGTCACCAACAGCTGGAGCACCGGCGCTCCCATTCCTGCGGCGACGGCCCAAGCGGCTGGTGCCGTAGTGAAGAGCGTCCTCTACGTTATCGGCGGAAGCAATAACGGTGGTCCGACAGTGTTCAACACGGTTTGGGCCTACAGCCCAAAGAAGAACGAGTGGACGTCAAAATCGGCGATGCCCACCGCGAGATGCAGCGTAACCGCGGTCGTAGTCGACAACATCATCTACGCGATCGGTGGCTACAACGGCAGCCGGCTCCCGACCGTCGAAGCCTACGATCCGGCAACCGATACCTGGACGGAAGAAGCCGGACTGTTGGATGGCAAAAGCGAGATTTCGGCTGGAGTTTTCGGCAACGCCAAGACCGGATACACGATTGTGGCTGCCGACGGATTCACCAGCGGCGGTGACAACGGCGACAACGAAGCCTACGACGTTGCCACCAACACCTGGACGTCGCTCGCCTCCGACCCCACCGCCCGGAACGGAGCTTGCTCCGGAGTGATCGGCACGAAACTCTACGTTTCCGATGGCGGCACCGGCGGAAGCCCGATCAGTCTGAACGAATCGTACAGTCTGTCGAAAAATACGTGGGCCACGCTGGCGGCGATGCCGAACACCCTGTCGAACTCCGGTTCTGCCGTGTACAAGGGGAAACTCTACTGCATCGGCGGGGGAAACTCCGAGAACCCACCCAATAACACCGTCTACAACTACGTGCAGATTTATCAGCCTTGATTCCGGGAGACTGCTATTGCGCGACCAAACTTTTGCATCGGAGAAAAATATGAAGATTGCATTTCGATTGATGCTGGCATCGCTTTTGCTCATCGGCACGGCGTCGCTAGCGAAGGCCCAAAGCCCCGAGGTCCACACAATACGTGGACGAGCGGCACCGCCATGCCCACCGCCCGCATGGGTGCTGCCGCTATAGCGATTGGGACGAACATCTATGTCATCGACGGATACGCGGTCACCGGCGTCAATGAAATCTACAACACGAAGAAGAACACGTGGACGACCGGCACTTCCGACCCGAACCCGCGCGGGTTCGTCGCTTATGCCGTGGTCAATAAGGTCCTGTACATCTTCGGAGGCAGCAACGGTGCCGAAATGCTGGACATCACTGAATCCTACAATCCCGCTACTAATACCTGGACGACACTGGCCCCAATGCCCTACGCCGCACAGACTGCGGCTGCGGTCGCTGATAAAGACATTATTTATATCATTGGCGGCAACAGCCCCACGAACGGCTTCCTGAGCAGCGTGCTGAGCTACAACACGACCACCAACACCTGGACGGAAGAGTCGCCGTTGTCGGGCCCGACAGCGTGGGAGGCAGTTGGTCTGCTGGGGGCGACGGTGGTGGCGGCCGACGGAGGCAACGCCACCGACTACCTCGGCAACAACGAAGCCTACAACGTGAAGAAGAACACATGGACTGAACTGACTGCCGATCCCACGCCTCGCGAGCCAGCTTGCTGGGCTGTCATTAAAGGGGAGTTGTACGTTGCTGGTGGCAACGATAACGGAGACAATCTCACGGTTACCGAATCCTATAACCTAAAAACAAACTCGTGGACGACGCTTGCTCCCATGCCGGAGGGTGTCGACCAAGCCGCTGCTTCCGCAGTAGTGGGAGGGCGCCTGTATTGCTTCGGCGGCGGCCTCTATCCAAACACCAACTACAACAACGTGCAGATTTATCAGCCGTAGTGCCGGGAACTGTTGTGCCGCGAACAAACTTTACCTGGAGGAGAGAAAAAAATGAAAACTAAGTTTCGACTGCTGTTGGCAGCGCTAGCGCTCATCGGCACGGCGTCGCTAGCGAAGGCCCAAAGCCCCGAGGTCACGCACAACACGTGGACGAGCGGCGCGCCGCTGGCGACGGCCGTCGCGTCCCCGGCCGCAGCAGTGCTGAAAGACGAGATTTACGTTGTCGGAGGAGGCAACGGGACGGAAGCCGTCGCCGACGTCCAGATCTACAACCCTGCTACCAACGCCTGGAGCTCTGGCCCATCCTATCCAGTGGCCATCTCAGAGCAGAGCGCTGCAGTGGTCAAGAACGTCTTATACGTGTTTGGCGGCAACGCTGGTGGAGGAACGCCGTCGAATGCGGTGTGGGCATATAACCCCAAGACCAAGGCGTGGACTGGACAAGCGGCCATGCCGACGGCGAGGTTCTCTACCACGGCTGTGGTCGAGAACAACATCATCTATGTCATAGGCGGAGCCGTCAGCGACAGTGATTTCGTCGCGACGGTCGAAAGTTACAACCCCGCGACCAATACCTGGACCGAAGAGGCGCCGTTGCTAGGGAGCAAGTTAAGCCCTGCTGCCGGTCTGCAGGGAACTCCAAAGACTGGATACACGATCGTGGCCGCCGACGGCGCCACGCAGCCCGGCCAAGTCACCGGAGACACCGAGGGCTACGACGCCACGACGAATAACTGGACGGAGTTCGCCTCCGACCCCACGGCGCGCGTTTATTCTTGCTTCGGATCCATCGGCGCTAAGTTCTATGACGTCGGCGGCTACCTCAACAATGCCGGGGCGGCAGCGACAGTCAACGAATCCTTCCAGCTGTCGAAAAACAAATGGACGACGACGCTCGCTCCCCTGCCCCAGGGGACCATGCTCGCCGGCTCCGCCGTCTACAAAGGACGACTCTACTGTTTCGGCGGCTGGGCGACGTGGGAGGGGGCCCCAATCAGCAACGTTCAGATTTATCAGCCGTAAATTCCAGGAAACTGTGATTTCGCCCAAACTTTTGTATTGGAGAAAAAAATGCAAACTGCAGTTCGATTGATGTTGGCAGCACTTCTGTTCCTCGGTGCGGCTTCGCTAATGACGGCGCAGAGTCCAGCGGTCACACACAACACCTGGACGAGCGGCGCGCCCATGCCGACAGCGATCAAGTTCCCTGCCGGCATTGGAGTCATCAAAGGCGAGATCTACGTCGTCGGTGGAAACACCGCAAGCGCTGTTATTGCCGACACTCAAATCTATAACCCGGTCGCGAATGCTTGGAGTACAGCGGCAGCGCTGCCCGCCGCCACGTTCGCCGGAGCGAGCGCGGTGGTCAAAAACGTCCTCTACGTTTTTGGAGGACTTACTTCCGGCATCACCTACACCAACGCGGTCTGGGCTTACAACCTCAAGACGAACACCTGGTCAGCAAAAGCGGCCATGCCCACCGCGAGGGCGAGCACCGCGGCTGTAGTCGAGAAGAACATCGTCTAGGTCATCGGTGGAAATGGCACAGACGGCCTCAGGCTGACGACGGTCGAGAGCTACAATCCGGCCACTAACACCTGGACCGAAGAGGCGCCTTTGCTGGTGGGCAAGTCCGAGCCTTCGGTCGGACTGATCGGAACCAGCATTGTGGCCGCGGACGGGTACAACGCAACCTCGGGGGACAACGGAGACAACGAGAGCTACAGCGTGTCCACGAATTCGTGGACGTCGCTCACGGCTGATCCTACGGGACGGAACGCGGCCTGCACCGGATCGGCCGCGGGCCAACTGTTCGTCGCCGGCGGCTCAAATAACAGCGACACAGCGCAGAGCTTGACCGAGTCGTTCAGGTTGACCAAGAACAAGTGGGCGACCCTGGCCTCCATTCCGCAGGCGATCATCGCTCCCGGTTCCGCGGTGATTAAGGGTGTGCTGTACTGCTTCGGCGGTGGGGACGATGGCCTTCCCAGTCAGGGGAACTTCTTCAGCAACGTGCAGATCTATCAACCGTAGGTCTTGCAAGACAGATGATTTCCAGTCGCCCGGACCGACCTTCGGGGATACAACCACAATCACCATCCCCTGAGGCCCATCGCGACCCGCCGTTGACGAGAAGTCCATAGGGGTTCTGGGCCTCCCGCGCTTAGCCGAGCCGGTGCCTACCCGGTACTCGGCAAGCACCGATGCTAAAATTAACTGTGCCCGCCAATTCTCTCCGCCTCATTGCCATCGATATTGACGGCACGCTGCTGAACCCCGAATTTCAGATTTCCGTAATCGACCTCGCCACCCTCCGCCGCGCCCATGCCGAGGGTATCGAGGTCATCCTTGTGACCGGACGACGCCATACTTTTGCCCTGCCTATCGCTCAACAGCTGGGATTCGACCTATGGCTGATCAGCTCCAATGGGGCCATCACGCGAGCGCTGAGCGGAGAAACCTTCCATCGCGACCTGCTGCCGGAGCCGACGTGCCGCGAACTGGTCAGCGTGATGCAGGAATTTCGCGGTCAGACCGTTCTGACCTTTGACAGTACCGGCCCGGGGACCATCGTGATCGAACGGCTGGACCGGCTGGAATCGAGCATCCAGCGCTGGCTGGAGAAAAACATGCAGTACATCCAGTTCGTGGTTCCGATCGAAAACGCGCTGACCACCGATCCCGTCCAGGCCATGTTCTGCGGTCCGGTGGCGGAGATGCAACGAGCCTTGCAGGTCCTGGCCGGCTGCGGCTTGCCGATCACCGTTTTGCGCACCGAGTACCCCGGTCGCGATCTTTCCATCGTCGATGTGCTCAATACAGGGTGTTCCAAGGGACACGCGCTCGAGCGCTGGGCGAATTACCGGGGTATTACCCGCGAACAGGTCATGGCCGTTGGTGATAACTATAACGATATTGAGATGCTGGCCTTTGCCGGCCATCCGTTTATCATGGGGAATGCATCCGAAGAGTTACGTGGAAGGGGCTGGAAGCTGACTCGCTCCAACGCCGAAAGTGGTGTAGCCGCCGCCATCGACCACCTCCTCCACGGTAAAGCACTGGACGCGGCGGTAGGGGGACAGATTCAGGCAGCAACCGTCAATAGCTTGTGATGACACAGTTTGTAATAACGATAATGAAGACCAGGCTATCCAAGATCGTGTGGGGACGGGCGCCCTGGCCCATCCAAGCCGGGCGAAACCCGGCAGCCGCCTGCGCCACTTTTCTTTGCGCTGTCGCTCTGATCCTGCCGGCTCGTCCCGCAACCGCCGCCGAACTAGCCATCTTGCGCAACGGCTTCAACATTCGGCATGAACATCGTCTGGTCATGGGAGCTACCACGCGCCTCTACCTGACCGCTGACGATTCGAGCTTCACCGACGTCCCCACGGACGAGATCGCGGGATACGAAACAGATCTTTCGCTCCCGGCCAATCCTGCCTCGACGACTGGCGCCGGGTCTGGATCGCTGAAACCCGCGACATCTTCGATTCCGCTGACGGAGGTCGTGGCCTCCGCGAGCGCCGCCTATCATCTCGATCCCGATCTTGTAAACAGCGTCATCCACGCCGAAAGTGGGTTCAACGCGCACGCCGTCTCCCCAAAAGGCGCCCGCGGATTGATGCAATTGATGCCCTCGACCGCCAGTCAGCTCGGCGTCAGCGACGCCTTCGATCCCCAGGCCAACGTCACCGGTGGAAGCCGCTATCTGCGCGAACTTCTGGAACGCTACAATTTCGATCTCGTCAAAGCCCTAGCCGCCTACAACGCCGGACCAGAACGCGTAGAGCAATATAACGGCGTCCCACCCTTCCGCGAAACTCGCGTCTACGTTGCGAAGATCGTCCACGAATACAACACCAAGAAGACCGCCCAGGAAAAAGCCGCCAAACAAAAAGGCATTGAAACACTGAATCATTGAGTCATTGAGCGATTAGAATGCAAGGACTCGATCATTCAATGACTCAAGAATGAATAAATTTCTCATTAATCCCGGGCCGCATGATCAATAAAAAATACCTGGCCTACGCGGCTGTGTTCCTCGTGCTGGCCGCGCTCGTCTACCTGCAATTCCGGACTTGGAAGAACTTCGACTGGGCTCGCCTTCTGCAATATGGGTTGAGCTGGCGGCACATTCTCTACGGCGTGGGATATATCTACTTCGCGTATGTCTTGCGGGCTGTCCGCTGGAAGATCTTTCTTCGACCGGTGCGCAGAGAGGCTTCGGTCGCTGGATTACTGCCGCCGACCGTAATCGGATTCACCGGGCTCGCCATTCTCGGCCGTCCCGGTGAGATGATTCGTCCCTATTTGATCGCGCGCCACGAGAACCTTCCCTTCGCTTCGCAAGTTGCGGTCTGGGCGGTGGAGCGCATTTTCGATATTGGCGGCTTTACTGCCCTGCTGGTGGGCGCGATCTTCCTGCCATCGAAACTGCGCGATTTCATCGAAGCTTCCACCACATCGGCTGAAATCAGGCACTGGATTCATGTCACCGGATTCGCGTTGATCGCGCTCGTCTTCGGACTGCTCACCGCGACCGTTTTGATGGCGTACCGCGGAAACCGGATTGCGCAGTGGATCGAGCATCGCTTTTCTCACCTGGCCGAAAATCTCGGCCATCGCATCGCGCAGAAGATTCGCGAGTTTACCGCCGGCCTAGACACCATCCACGGCCCCATGGCATTTCTGCAGATCTCCGCCGTATCGGTGCTCATGTGGTGGATCATCGCTCTTTCGTACACGGAAGTGACCCGAGCCTATGGCGCGCCCATGGCTGGTTTGAGCGCCACCAAGGTTCTGCTTCTGATGGGCTCCAGCATGCTCGGCTCCATGGTCCAGCTGCCAGGCGTCGGCGGGGGTTCCCAACTCGCCACCATCTCCGCGCTCGACCACGTCTTCCACGTTGTTCCCAAGGAACTTGCCGTCAGCTGCGGCATCATGCTGTGGCTGGTATCGTTCGTCTCCGTGGTTCCGATCGGGCTCTTGCTCTCTCACCACGAACGCCTGTCGCTACGCAAACTCTCCGCCGAAACCGAGAAAGCCGAACAAGCACCGTAAGCGAATTCTCGGCTGGCAATTTTCCGCGAGGCCGATTTGACATGGCGGTTTATAATCGCTGCCCTGTGCGCATCACCAAACCATCGCTCCTCGCCCTTATTCTTGGATTGATTCCTTTCCTCGCCATGTGTTTCTCGGTCTCGCTCTGGGACCGCATCAACCCCATGGTCTTCGGTCTTCCCTTCAATCTCTTCTGGCTTCTCGCCTGGATCGTCCTCAGCACTCTCTGTCTGTGGGCGGCCTACCGCGTGGAAGCGGCGCGGGACAGGGATCAAGCCCGCAAAGACGCCGGCCCGCAATGAAACCAAGCGTCGTTTCTCTGTGTACGATCTTCTTCATCGTTGGCTTGGGCGGTGTTATCGGCTTCCTCGCCGGCGTCCGTCGCAAGATGGATCTGGAACAGTGGACGGTCGGTGGGCGCGGGTTTGGCGTCGTGCTGATGTACCTGCTGATGGCCGGCGAAGTCTATACCACCTTCGCCTTTCTCGGAGCCAGCGGCTGGGCCTATTCCCGGGGAGGCCCCTCGCTCTATATCCTGGCCTACTTAACGCTGGCTTACGTTTTCTCGTTCTTTATCCTGCCGCCGATCTGGGAGGTCGGACGCAAATATGGGATGCAGACGCAGTCCGACTTCTTCATCATGCGCTACGGCAATAAGTATCTGGCCGGATTTGTCTGCATCGTCGGTATCGCGTCGTTCATTCCTTACCTGCAACTTCAACTCACAGGACTGGGCATTATCGTTTCCATCGCCAGCTTCGACGGCATCGGCCGCACCCCGGCGATGGCGGTTTCGGTCATCCTGTTAGTCGCATTTGTTTTTGCGAGCGGCGTTCGGGCGGTCGCGTGGGTCAGCGTCCTGAAAGATATCCTGATGGTGTTCGCTGCGGTCTCCATCGGGATCGGCATTCCTTACATTCATTTTGGAGGGATCGGTCCCATGTTTGCCGCGTTGGCGCGTAGCCATCCCAATCACCTGACCATGCCCGGAGCCACTACGAATCTTGGTCATACCTGGTACATCTCTACCGTCCTTCTGACTTCGCTCGGCTTCTACATGTGGCCGCACGGCTTTGGCACCGCCTTTACCGCGAAAAGCAGCGACACCTTGCGCCGCAATGCCGTGGTCATGCCGCTCTATGGACTCACGCTGGCGTTCATCTTTTTTGTTGGCTTTACGGCAGTGTTAGTCGTCCCCGGCCTGAAAAGCGGCGACCTTTCGCTTTTGACAATCGTCCGCAAGAGCTTTCCACCGTGGTTTCTGGGAGTGATCGGCGGAGCCGGGGCTCTCACCGCGATGGTGCCCGCTTCGATTTTCCTGCTGACCGCGGCGACTCTCTTTGCCAAGAACCTTTACCGGCCGATTTTTGCCCCGGCAATGACGGATGATCAGGTCGCGAAACTAGCCAAAGTGATGGTCGTGGTGCTGGGGTTTGTCAGCCTGTTGCTCGCGATCTACAACTCGGCAACGCTGGTGGGACTTTTGTTGACGGGATATGCGGGAGTGACTCAATTCTTCCCCGGCGTGGTGCTCGGCCTTTTCTGGAGACGCGCCTCCATGCGCGGCGTCTTTGCCGGAATGATCGCTGGAGTCGCCACCGTCATCTTTCTCATGCTCACTCACCGCGACCCCTTTTTCGGATGGAGCGCCGGCTTCGTCGCCCTGTGCCTTAACTTTGTGATCACGGTACTCTTGAGCCTGATCATGCCGGCACCCGCGCTTGCGGAATAGGCTCCGCTGGCGATGCGTTGCTCAGAAATCGATCCGCCGCACCGCCTGCTACAATCATCTTTAACTGAACTGAAAACCAAGCGCATGAAATGCCCCTTTTGCGGGTTTGAAAATGACAAAGTCGTGGACTCGCGCGAGAGCAAGGAAGCCGATTCCATCCGCCGCCGCCGTGAGTGCCTGAAGTGCGAGAAGCGCTTTACCACTTACGAGCGCATCGACGAAATTCCCTACATGGTGGTAAAAAAAGACGGCCGACGCGAACGCTTTGACCGTCAGAAAGTGCTCAACGGCCTCATGCGCGCCTGCGAAAAGCGCCCGGTACCCATCAGCCGCCTCGAGCAGATCGTCAATGAAGCGGAGACGTTCGTGATCGAGTCGGCCGAGCGCGAGCGCAAGACCAGCGAAATCGGCAACTTATCATGAACCGCCTCCGCCGCTATGACAAAGTAGCGTACGTAAGGTTCGCCTCCGTCTATCTCGATTTCAAAGACGTGCAGGAATTCATGGCCGAACTGAAAGACCTGCTCAAGACAAAAGACGCGCCCGAAGCGCGGGCGAAACCCGCGACCAGGAACTAAGATGCTTCCGCAATTAAGGCTCGCCTCGAGCACATTCAGCTTGCTTGTATTGTGTATGGGCATCGGGAGCGCCACAGCGGCGGAGAATGAGGAGTCGAAGTGTTGCTGCACAACTTACGACACGTCAGTCTGCCTGTCCAACGTGACCAGAAAGTTGATGCTGAACAGAGCACAACCTATCAGAAGGCGCTGATCGCCTCCCAACCATTCGGCAATAAGGCCATTGACGATCTTAAGGAGGCGGAGACGCAATGGTTGGCATATCGAGATGCGGAATGCAAAGCGGAATATGATCGGTGGGGAGGAGGCAGCGGCGGCCCCAATGCCCTCACTATGTGCAAAATCCGGATTACCCGGCAGCGCACCGTTGAACTAAAGCATAGATACCACGTGCATTAACGACCAGCGCACGCAAAACTTCGAATTGGCTCTTAATATGGCCCACAAAGTAACCCTTATCCCCGGCGACGGCATCGGCCCCGAAGTCATCCAGGCCACGGTTCGCATGCTCGAGGCCACCGGCATCAAATTCGAGTGGGAAAGCTTCGCGGCGGGCGCCGAAGCGTACGAAAAGTACCACGAGTACATTCCCAAGGAACTCAGCGAATCCATCGAGCGCACCCGCGTCGGACTGAAGGGCCCGGTTACAACGCCCATTGGCGGCGGCTTCTCCAGTATCAACGTCGAGTTGCGCAAGCGCTTCGAACTCTTTGCCAACTTCCGGCCCATCCGCAACCTGCCGCATATTCCCACGCGCTACCCCGGCATCGATCTGATCGTAGTTCGCGAAAATACCGAAGGCCTTTACTCCGGCATCGAACACGAAGTCGTCCCCGGAGTGGTCGAGAGCATCAAGGTCATCAGCGAAAAGGCCTCCACCCGCATCTCGCGCTTCGCCTTCGAGCACGCCCGCAAAAACAAGCGTAAGAAAATCCATACCATCCACAAAGCCAACATCATGAAGATGTCCGATGGGTTATTTCTGCGCTGCTCCCGTACCGTCGCGAAAGAATATCCCGAAATTACCTATGGCGAGCACATCGTCGACAACACCTGCATGCAGTTGGTCATGAATCCCTACCAGTACGACATGCTGCTGCTGGAGAATTTCTACGGCGACATTATTTCCGACTTGTGCGCGGGACTGGTCGGCGGTCTTGGCCTCGTTCCCGGCGCTAATTTCGGCCATGAATGCGCCATTTTCGAGGCCGTGCACGGTTCCGCGCCTGACATTGCCGGAAGAAATATCGCCAATCCCACCGCGGTATTGCGATCGGCACTGCTCATGCTGCGTCATCTGGGCGAAGCCGATGCCGCCTGGAAGCTGCGCAACGCCATCGACGACGTCTACCGTGACCGCAGCAAACTTACACGCGACGTCGGAGGCACTGCCGGAACGTCGGAATTCGCCGATGCGATCATTCAGGCCATGGAAAACCCGCGTCCCGACGCTGCCGAACGGCCCCAACCGTAGGACCCGCATACGGTTCACACAAAATAGGGCGCACACATACTGTGCTGATGAATGTGACCGCAATGACCGCATCATTTTCGCGCCATCAGAGCGCTCCGTCTGCTAAACTAATGCGTTTCTCGAAACATACGGCGCCTGGCGGTAGCGCCGCGTCTTAATTATGGGGGCTATCCTGAAAGGCATCGAAGTTCCATACCATCGCGGACTCCATCGCTTCGCCATCTTCACCGCCTGCGCCACCCTGGTCCTCATCGTCGCCGGCGCCCTCGTGACCAGTAATGACGCGGGCTTGTCCGTGCCGGACTGGCCAACCTCCTTCGGCTCTTTTTACAAAATGCCGGCCATGGTAGGCGGCGTGAAATACGAACATACCCACCGGATGATCGCTGAGTTCATCGGCCTGCTCACCATCATCCTCGCTGTCTGGACCTGGCGAGCGGAAAAGCGGCGCTGGTTGCGCCTTCTCGGAGTGGCGGCCCTGGCAACCGTAATCATCCAGGGCATCCTCGGCGGACTCACCGTCATATTCTTCCTGCCCGCGCCCATCTCCAGCGCGCACGCCGCCGTCGCGCAGACCTTCTTCTGCATCGCCGTCGCCATCGCCGTCTTCACCGGACGCCGCTGGGTCGAAGAGCATCCTCGTACCGAACCCGATCAGCGTCGTCCCGCTCTCTTCACCCTGACCTTGCTTTCGATTTTCGTACTCTATGTACAGCTGATCCTCGGCGCCATGTTTCGCCACCACGGCATGAGTTGGTGGCCGCACGTAACCAATGCGGCTGTAGTAGCCTTCGTGCTCTCCTGGACCGCAATTCGCGCCATCACCGTCTACCACCACGTGGACGCAGTCCGCCGCCCTGCGATTACCATGCTCGGCCTGATGGTCGCCCAACTCTGTCTCGGCTTCCTCGCCTTCGTCACCCGCGTCATGTGGGGAAGAGATGCCGCGCAGCCCGAAATGCCCATGGTCGTCTCGACCGTCATTCACGTCGCCGTGGGCGCTCTGCTCCTCGCCACAACCGTCGTTCTAGCGATCCAGGTCTGGCGCCACGTTCCGGTAGCATTTGAAGAGCGCGTTCCCGGCTCCGACCCCGTAGCCGCCTAATTTTCTGCTAGAACGAGGCCCGCCCGTCTCTTTTCGCAGTGGCGATGCGGCACGGTGCGAGACGCGGCAAGCCCCCTCGAACTGCACTCCGATTCCCGTTTTAGAAACACCGTCTTTTCGGGGGGATGATAATCATCTCGCTCGCGGCGTAGAATAGCCTGTGCCTTCGAACTCAACCACCCTCGACTTCCCTGCCGCCGCTCAACGTGACCCATCCGTTGGCCAGCCCATCATCGCCGTTCGCGATCTCGTCCATCGCTACCAGGACCGCACCGCGCTGAACGGCGTCTCTTTTGACGTCAAGCCCGCCGAACTCTTCGGACTCCTCGGCCCCAACGGCAGCGGCAAGACCACGCTCTTCCGCATTCTCTCCACGCTCATGGTCCCCACGTCCGGTAGCGCCACCATCGCGGGCTTCGACGCCGTCCGCCAGCCCGGAGCCCTGCGCCGCCACATCGGAGTCGTCTTCCAGGCCCAGAGCGTCGATCCCAAACTCACCGCCTACGAAAATCTCTGGCATCAGGGACACCTCTACGGCCTGCGCGGCTCCGACCTTAGAACGCGCATCAACGAAATCCTCACCCGCGTCGGACTGCTCGACCGCTCCGCCGACCTGGTCGAAACTTTTTCCGGAGGCATGCAGCGCCGCATCGAGCTCGCCAAAGGCCTGCTCCATCATCCTGAGGTCTTGCTGCTCGACGAACCCACCACTGGCCTCGATCCCGGCGCCCGGCATGACCTTTGGCAATACCTTCAGATCCTGCGCGATCAGGAACACGTCTCCGTCATCGTCACCACCCACCTGATGGAAGAAGCCGAACGCTGCGACCGGCTCGCCATTCTGAATGAAGGAAATTTAGTGGCGCTGGGAACGCCCGAGGCACTCACCCGCGAAATCGGAGGTGACGTGATCCTGCTTGAAGCGCGTGATCCACAATCCCTGGCCGACCGCGTTCGCAGCAAATTTCACGTCGATGCCACCGTGATGGACAAACAAGTCCGCATCGAAATCGAAAATGGACATCGTTTCGTCCCCGACGTGGTCGAAGCTTTCCCCGGCGAAATTCAGTCGCTCAGCGTGAGCAAGCCCACCCTCGAAGACGTCTTCATCCATCGCACCGGTCACCGCTTCTGGAGCGAAGAGGCCGAAGCGGCGCCAGATGATGGCAAGAAGAAGGCCAAGAAGAAGCGCTCTTAGCCGCAACGCCGGCTGCAACACTAATCCCTCGTCACCTTACTCGGCGGTGGTGTTGGCGCGCTCAACAACTCCACAAACATCCTGTAGAACTTCTCCGTATCCAAGTCGAACTGCACTTCCACCGGCCGCACGTCGCGCTGCGGTTTATCCTGATCGAACCAGGTGAGGGTGTTTCCATAATTTGCGCCCTTATCCAGATCCACGTCCATGTAGCGAGCTTCTTTCTTCGTAATCAGCGACGGATCGAGCCATGCTGCCGCCGCCAGTTCGTCCCACAGATAGTTATAAGATCCGCGCAGGCGTGAGTATTTGCCGATATATTGCGCCGCCGGCGTATTGCTCTGCTTGATCTTGTCGATCAACTCATTGGTCATCCGCGTCTTGACCGAGACATCCACCGGCGTGCACACAATCTTTTTCCACGGAGCGCGCAGCATGATGTGGGCCGCCTCCGGATCGAACCACAAGTTGAATTCATGACGTGGAGTGTTGGCAAACTCCGGGTCCGGCGTCTGCGGATTCAGGCTGGCGCCCATGAAAACCAACTCCTTGGCGAAACTGGGAAATTCAGGATCGAGGGAAATAGCGAGTGCCACGTTCGTCATAGGCCCACCCGCGTAGATCGTGACTTCGTGCGGATACTTATGCACCATGCGCACAAGGAAGTGGGCCGCATCTTCGTCTGCGGGTTTGGTCGTCGGCTTCCCTTCCGGCATATCGCCCAGTTCGTGCGGTCCATGATAGTTGCGTGGAGTCCAGGCGCCAAGCCACGGAATATAGCCGTAACGCTGCTCCCACTGCTCGGTGTCTTCCTTGGTTTTGACCAGCGGATATTCAGCTCCGGGGACGACAGGAATGTCGGTTCGTCCGATGAGTTCGAGCATACGCAAGGTATGCGCAACCTCTTCGGTGAGCCACGCGTCGCCCGTGACCACGGTGATGCCCAGCACTTCCGTCTGCGGAGACTGAATCAGCAACAGCATTGATTGCTGGTCGGTGCCCCCCGGCCCTGCCGCATCCTGATCGATGATGACTTTGCGCTTGCCTTGATCATGTACCTGGCCGTAGGAGAACAGACATGCCATTAGAAGTACGGTTGTAATCGCGATAAGGTCCTGGGGCCGGCGCAACTTCATGGGTGCACCTCGAAACGGTGAAGTGAAACGATAGAGCACAACGGTAAAGCAGAACCATGAATCTTGGTTCGAATGCCCTCATGCTCGAAGCATAAGCGTCGCGAGGCCTTGACGCGAATTTCGCCGCCAAGCTGAGAGCGTGCCATTGTAAAGCCTATTCGCAAGCCCTGCCAATAATTTGGAGGCTTACATGCAAATTGCGGATGAAGTTCTCGGCAGATAGAATGGCGAGCGACGATTCCATGTGACGATTCGACTCCTAGGACAGACTGTCGCACTTTGCGCTATCGCCATCACTGCGATTATTGGACCATCTCCAGCGCAGTCGCAACAACAGCGCAACGATGCTACCTCGCTCGGGACAATCCAGGGCTATGTGCGCGACTCCGGAGGCAAGCCGGTGCCCAATGCGGATGTATCGTTGCTCCTCGTTCCTGCGACAAAGCGCTCATCGTCGACGCCGCAAGCCGCGACGCCTCAAGTTGTGCAGGCAGACTTGCAGGGAGCGTACCGTTTCACCGCGTTGCCGGCCGGCGCGTATTCCCTGCACGCTGAGATGAAAGGATTCGGCGACGCGATCACGGGTCCATTGACGCTTGCGGTACAAGAGACGCGAAGAATCGATCTCGTTCTCCCTGCTGCGAAAGCTTCTGAATCACAGGCGGCTCCAGAAACGCCCGCAGTAAAGACAACGACGCACGCGCCACAGTTTTATGACGAGCCTCAGTTCACTGTCGCAGGGGTGACCGCCGCTACGAATTCGGGCGGACACGGCTCCGACAGTGTACTTCGAACGACTGAAGAGTTGGCTCGAGCGACGGCGTCGTTAAGTGGAGAGCCGACTCAAGGACCGGGTAAAGACCGGGCCGGCAGCTCAAGTGCATTTTCCTCCGCCGCGAATGAGGCTTCCTTGCGCGAAGGTGTACGACTCGATCCCGAAGAGTTTGACGCCAATTGGCGGCTGGGAAAGTTGCTCGCCGCCGACGGAAAGCCATCGGAGGCTGTTCCCTATCTTAAAGAGGCTTCGCGCATCAACTCGAACCATGCCGAGGTTCATCACCTGCTCGGCGATGTCGAGGAAAAACTGGGAAATCCGCTGGATGCGGCGCGCGAATTGCAATACGCTGCCGAACTCGATCCCAGCGAAGCTTACCTCTTCGATTGGGGAGCCGAACTGCTGACCCACCGCGCACTGGAGCCCGCGACTGAGGTCTTCGCACAAGGCACGCGCCTCTTCCCGCACTCCGTGCAGATGCAGATTGCCCTCGGAGTCACCTGGTACGCTCGCGGCTCCTACGACCAAGCAGCGCAATGTCTGGCAACAGCGTCTGATCTCGATCCCGCCAACCCTGCGCCCTACCTTTTTCTGGGCAAAATGCTAAGCACGGAGACGACTCCCCCGGCCATAGCCATAGAGAAACTAGCGCGATTTGTCGAATTGCAATCGGAAAACGCGCTGGCCAACTACTACTACGCGGTCGCGCTCTGGAAGCAGGCAGCCAGCGCAGACTCCGGGCATGATGACAACCTTGATCGGCATGCGGAGCGCGTGCAGTCCCTGCTGCAAAAAGCGGCACGCCTCGATCCGAAGCTCGGCGTTGCTTATCTCCAGCTCGGAATTCTCGATGCGCGGCGTGGAGATTTCTCGGCGGCAATTTCCGCGTACGAAAAAGCAATCCAGCTCAGCTCAAATCACAATGACACGGAGGATGATGCACACGAGGACACGCTGGGGGAAGCGCACTATCGGCTGGCTCAGGCCTACCTGCGCACCGGCGAGAAAGCGAAGGCGCAAAAAGAACTGCGACTCCATGATGAGATTTCAAAGAAGACCAAAGAAGATGCCGAGCGCGAGCGGCGCCGGATTCAGGAATTTGTGATCTCGCTACGACCCGAAAAGTAAGGGCAGACTGCGCGGAACCTGGTTTGCCCAGATTGCGCGGTCTGCCCAAAATTCACCCACCCAAACTAAGCCCGTCGCTAGAAGTTCAGCTTGAGCGCGAACTGCACCAGACGCGGATTGTTGACGATGTTGCTGATCACTCCGAAACTTGATTGCGTACCTATGTCCTGTTCTCCGGTGCCGCTGATGCCGGGCATCCAGTACTGCGGATGGTTGAACAGATTAAAGAATTCGGCCCGGAATTGCAGATTCATCGCCTCGCGGAAGGTTAATGGGAAATCCTTGATGAACGACATATCCGTGTTCACAAAGCGCGGGCCATAGACGGGCGCGCGGGCGGCGGTGCCCAGTTCTCCATAGTTCACGCCATCGACATTGACGACCGCGCTCTCGAAAGCGCACCGATTAAACCAATTCTGTTTGGTATGAATCTGCGAAGGAGCATTACATGTCGGATTTGCCGCGACCGTACCAGCCTGGTTGGGATTGCCCACCTGGTTAGGACGCTCAACCGTCAGCCCGTTGTAATTGAAGAATATGCCCGATGGGTTGGTGCTATCGACCACGAATAGCGGGAATCCCGATGTGGCCCGTTCGATTACGTTCACTTGCCAATTTCCCAGGATCGCGTTGGTCGCTGCGTTCCAGTCGCCGCCAAAGTACTTACCCTTGCCGAACGGCAACTCGTAAATTACGCTGGCGGTAAAGCTGTCATTGAGGTTGAGTTGCGACAAACCCCAATCCAGCCGCTTGGTTCCAGGCAGAGGATAATAGAGCGCGCCAGGGTTGGTGCCCAACCCGTCCGTCAAACCGGTATCGTAATTGCGCGACCAGGTGTAGCCGATCAACGCGTAGAGCCCATGTCTAGTGCTTTTCGTCTCCGCCTTAACCTGCAGGGAGTCGTACTGGGCCGAACCGATGCTGTTGTTGGTGTTGACAATCTGGAAGGGTTCCGCGTAAGGGAAATACGGGAAGCCGCAGCCCAGGGTGTAGCCGGGAACGTTGCCGCACGCGCTCGGCGACGACAGATTTTCGTTCAACTGGCTGACCAGAATATGATGGCTGCGCGTCCCGGCGTAGCCCATCGTCAGCACCAGATTGCCGGGTACCACGCGCTGCAGGTTCAGGTTGAACTGCTGGATCGATCCCTGTTTGAAATTCGTGTTCATCGACTGAATCGATCCGGTGTACTGCTGCGGGTTTACCGGCGCGTTATAAATTGCGCCGCCGGGAACGTTAATAGTAGAAGGAGTGCCGCTGGGAAGAAGGAATCCGCCCGACAGGGATCCGGCTGCAACCCCATAGGTCAGACAGAAGGTGCAAGGATCCACTTCCGCATAGTACGGCGGGTTCTGCCACAACCCTTGTCCGCCCTGGTCCCACGAGGAATCGTGATAAATAGCGTATCCGGCGCGAATCACGGTCGTTTCGTCTTTGAACGGCTTCCAGGCCAGCCCGATGCGCGGCTCCAGGGCGGTCTTGTCGAATTGGATGCCCACGCGCCCGTTGGTCGTGATGCAGTTCGTACACCCGCTTATCGCGGGGCTCCCCGCCGGAACGTACCACATAAGGTTCGCGATGTTGTAGTTCGCCTGCCGATTTTTAACCTCCGATTCGGGGGTCACCAGAGCCCAGGCAAGGCCGATGTTCACGGTCAAATTGCTGGTCAAGCGCCAGTCATCCTGAACAAACGGCCGCACCAGCTTGAAGCGGCGGCCGACCGTACCGCCAAGGAAGGTTTGATCGTGGGCCGCGAAAACTCCCATCGCACCCAACAGCAGATCGGAGATGTTGTCGCCGCTCGCGGTGCCAAAGTTTACGACATACCCGTCCTGAAACGCGTTGTTTCTTATATTCATCTGCTCGGCGCGAAACACACCGCCGATCCGGATATCGTGTTTGCCGCGGATGAGGTCGACGGTGTCGCCAACCGAGTAGACGTTCGTCCCGCCCTGATAAGGTGAGTATCCGCGATCACCAATCGAAAAATAGCTGCTCATCTGGAACGAACTCAGGCCACAACTGATGCAATCCTTCGGCGACTGGTTCAGGCTCGCGGGGTAGCCGGTTAAACTATCGCAAGCACTCCCCAGATCGGCACCCGGAATACCGAGAGCTGCCGCCTTGCAAGGCTGACCGCCAAACTCGCCAAAAGATAGGATGTGGTTAAAGATCCGGTTAAACCCGGCAGTGAACTGATTAATAGTAGTGGGCGAGAAAACGTGCGTTTCATTCACCACCGCGTTGCGCCCGTGGTTGTCAATCTCCTGGTTGCTGCCAAAGGCGTTGGCCTCCGACCAGGTCGGTGAGCCGCCGGGGACGAAATTGGTCGCCTGATCGTAGCTGAATCGCCCGAACATCGAGTCTTTGCCGGAGAAATTGTGGTCGAGACGCACGTCCCATGTTCCTTCATTCAGCCGGCGAGTTGGTTGGTTGGTGTAGTTATAGCCGACACCGGGCTGAAGGCCGGGGGTGGGTGCCGGATAAAGCGCAGCTACAGCCGCACCTTGCGGGTTAATCATAGCTGCCGGAATGATGTAGCAGGTCTGGCCCGCAGTTTGCCCCCCGCCTGGTAGGACCGGTTCTGGCGTTACTCCATCTGCCATACACTGAAAGGGAGAGCCCGTGTAGGGGTTGTGGATCTGGTTGCCAAGCGGATTGAGGGTCTCGTCGTAATTACCGTTCTCATCCGGTGTAACCATCGCCGTGGTGGGAACAAACCCCGTGAACGGTACGCCCTTGCGCTGCATCTTGGCCTGATAGTCACCAAAGAGAAAGGTCTTGTCCTTCTTAATGGGCCCGCCCAGCGATCCGCCAAACTGATTGAGATTGAACTTTGTCTGCGTGTCGACGAAGGGAGTCTTGGCATCGAGATCGGTGTTGCGGAAGAACTCGTACAGGGTGCCGTGAAGCTGGTTCGACCCCGACTTGGTGGTAACCAGCACGGTCGGACCGGCGCGTTCGCCATACTCCGCGGAGTAGTTGTAGGTCAGAACCTTGAATTCCTGAATGTCGTCGATATCGGAGAAAATTGCGATGCCGCCTTCGTCGAGCTGGTTGTTATCGTTGCCATCGAGCAGCCAGTCCGTGCTCTGCTCACGCGAACCGCCCACCGACAGCGAAAACGAGCCGCGCGTGGCAGCTTCGCTGCTGGCGGCCTGGGTAAAGAAGCTGTTCGGGTTGGTGGATGAAGTTGTCCCCGGCGTCAGCGTCGCCAGCTGAACAAAATTTCGTCCGTTCAACGGCAGATCCGCAACCTGCTCGGAAGTGATCACCTGGCCGAGCGTCGGGTTCGAGGTTTCCACGGCGACTACGTCGGCGCTGACTTCAACCGTCGAGGACACGGTGGCGGGAATCAGCGCGAAGTCAACCTCGCGCTGTTCGTCGACTTGCAGACGAACGTCTTTCTGCTCGGTGGTCTTGAACCCCTGCGACTCGACTCGGATGTTGTAATGCGCCACGGGTAGCAGCGGGATAAGGTAGTGCCCTGAACCATCGGTCTTCGTTTCACGTGTGAGACCGGTTTCCTGCGAGATGATGGTAACCGAAGCGCCAGAGATGACGGAGCCGGTTTTGTCGGCAACGGTTCCGGAGAGGGTGCCGTTCGCCTGGCTGTAGAGGAGTGGACAGAGGGAAAACACCGAACCCAGAACCGCCGCGTACAGCGCTCTTTTCTTCAGCATCAATCCCCACCTTGGCTGCCACTCGATGACGAAGAGCGGCGATTGGGGGATTACTCCGTCGCACCTGGAAACGCACCACGAGAACAGGAGTATCCCTTTTTTAGCGATGGGCCATATAAATCGATTAGAAAAGCAATGTCAAGAGTTTTTGTGTCGTGTCCTGTGGATGTCCTGCGCCAGAACGGAAATTCACTTTTCCATAATGCCTATGCTTTCGCGGATTTTCACAACGTGATTGCCCTGGACATTGTCAAAGTGTTGCACCAGGCCGCTCGGCCACCGAATGTCGATGGCGTCGGCTTGAATCGCCTTGCCCAGTCCAAAATGCAGACGGAAGTCACTTTGCGAGATGTATCCAGCGCCGCTGCGCACCTCCTGCGTCTGCTGGTGATCGCCAACGTGCACTGTAACCCGGGCGCCGATAGCATCGCGGTTGGACTTCACTCCTTCCAATTTCAGTAGAATCCAATTTCCGCGGTCGCCCAAATTTCTTAACAGGCTGGGAGGGTCGTGACTATTGTTGACGACAATTTCGACCGATCCGTCATTATTGAAATCTGCAGCAGCCACTCCGTGACTGTTGAATGGAGTTGTGATTCCCGGTCCAGCGTCCAGCGAGATATCGCGAAAACGTCCCTGGTGATCGTTCCAGTAAAGTAGCTTGCGTTCGCGAAATGTACTGTTGAGGCCGACACCTTTGCTGTCGAGTTCGGGATAGACGTGGCCGTTGGCCATCAAGATATCCGGCCAGCCGTCGTTGTCGACATCGACGAAGAGCGTTCCCCATCCCAGAAACTGTGAATTCCTGGCCAAGCCAGCAGACGCAGTGACGTCCGTGAACGATCCATCGTGATTGTTGTGATAGAGCGTGGCCGTGTCGTCGGAGAAATTTGTCTTGATGATGTCGAGCCAGCCATCGCCATCGTAGTCAACCGCGTCGGTGCCCATCCCGGCCTGTTCGCGGCCTCCATCGTTAAAAGCAACACCAGACTCCACCGCAGTTTCGGTAAACGTTCCGTTGTGGTTGTTGTGAAAGAACAGATTGGGCGTGGAATCGCAGGTGACGTAAATATCCGGCCAGCCATCGTTGTCGAAGTCGCCGGTGAGCGGCGTAAAGCAATAATAGGCGTTGGTCTTCGTCACCCCGGAGGCCTGGCTCACGTCGCTGAACGTGCCGTCCCCGTTATTGTGGTAAAGCTCGCTGTGCGTTCCCTTCAGTCCGCGCGGACCGCACATCACCGGCATTCCCTTCCACACGCAGGTCGCGGCGCTGCCGGGCTCAGGCGTGTGCTCGGGATCGAAGTCGACGTAGTGGACAATAAAGAGGTCGAGGTGTCCGTCGCGATCGTAGTCGACAAAAGAGCAGCCCGTGGACCAGCGGACATCGTCATGCCACAGGCCGGCTTTACGCGTCACGTCGGTGAAGGTGCCATCACCGTTATTGTGCAGCAGTACGTCGTGTCCCCAGAAAGTGACGAACAGGTCGACGAATCCATCGTTGTCGTAATCTCCGGCGCAGACCCCCTGCCCCCAGCCAATCAGGCCGACTCCAGCCTTTTGGGTGACGTCGGAGAACGTTCCGTCGTGGTTGTTGCGGTAGAGATGACTGGTCGGTTCCTGTCCCTTGAGAAAGCCTTCCAGCCGGCTGCCGTTAACCACGAAAATGTCAGGCCAGCCGTCGTTGTCGAAGTCGAAAGCGGCCACGCCGCTGCCCGTGGTTTCGATAATGTAGCGCTTGGTTTGGTCGCCACCGTCTTCGGTTTTGGCAGTCAGGCCGGAGTTCTCCGCAATGTCGATAAAGTTAACTTTGGGAGGCAAGAGTTGCGTAGAGAGTGGCGGCGCGTGTTCCTCAACCTTCGAAGCCGTAGCTGTGGGTACGGAATGCTGTTGAGCGGCTACTGACCCCGTGAGTACGCAGAGTGTGCCAACGATCGCCGCAAGCCTGCGATTCATGAGTCCGTATCCACCGGAGAATTTCCTTTATGAAGGATCTTACAACCAACCTCCGCTGGGGGTGACCAATTCTCAACGAGTGCTATCGCCGTGACTTCAACTGCTAAGGAATAGACTCGATAGTGGAGCATTGACCAGGGGATCGATTTTTGAAAAGACCCGTAAATCGTAAAGTGACAGTGCAAGAGGCTCCACGCTTATGACACGACCAACGACGCAGGGAATTTCACCGTTCTTCATCGTCAGCAACGTCGATCAAACCATCGCTTTTTACCGCGACAAGTTTGGCTTTGAGACGAGATTCCAGGAGCCGGATCGAAACCCTTTTTTCGCCATCATCGGCCGCGACGGAGCGCAGATCTTCTTCAAGTCCGAGAAAGACGTGGCGCCGCTGCCGAACTCCAAGCGTCATTCCTCGATGCGGTGGGATGCCTTCGTCTATGCACCAGACCCGGATGCGCTCGCCGCCGAGTTTGCGAATCATGGAGCAGCCTTCAGCGTGCCCCTTAAGGATACCCTCGACGGCCTTCGCGGCTTCGAGATTTCGGACCCTGACGGCTACGTCTTGTTCTTCGGGAGACCCAGGGACACAGTGCAACCTATGAACGATGTGCTCGCTGCAACTCTGCCTAAGCCTGCACTTCTTGCCGCCGAACCTCAGCTGTTTGTCACCGACGTTAGAGCCGCGTGTGACTTCTACACGAAGAAGCTAGGCTTTACAGTTGCCTTTATGCATGGCGAGCCGCCATTTTACGGGCAAGTGTTCCGGGATGGAGCCAGGCTGAATATCCGGCATCTGGACGAACCCGCGATCAATCCGGACTTTCGGGACGAAGAACAGCTACTTTCAGCATCCATCACAGTCGAAGATGCAAGGCGACTGTTCCTTGAGTTTCAAACGGCAGGTGTTTTATTTCATCAGACACTCAAGACAGAGCCGTGGGGTGCTCTTACATTCATCGTTCGCGATCCCGACGGCAATCTCATCCTTTTTTCGGGGGAAGAGCGGTAGTCACATAGATTCGGCTCATCTTGCTATCGTCCTTCGGATGGAGATGCGCTGGCGCCGCGTTTGCCGGTCGATTTTCCGATGGTGGAGCGGCATTCAGCGTGCCCCTCAAGGGTACCCACGACGGTCTTCGCGGCTTGAGGGGTTTTGAGCGTAATCGCCCGGTAACAACACCTATCATGCCTCTCCGGGGCAATCAGCAGAAAAAACAGGGTCCCGTATCACCCGGAAGGGCGATCGCTGATCCATCCGGTCGACAGTACCCGCAGCCGCTGCCACTGTCAGAACCGACAGTTCCCGGATGTCCGCAACGGTAGTGAAATGGCGACTCGCAGCACTCGACAGAGGTGCGCCGCCGGAGGATTCCATGAGAAGAAATATGGACTTTACGACAACTGTTCGAAAACTGGTACTGGGAACGCTTCTCGTTGCCAGCGTCTCGCTGGCTGGGTTGGCTTCGGCTGCTGACAGCATTCAAGGTCAGGTGCTGGGCGGAGGCGCACCCATCGCCAACTCAACCGTAACTTTGTGGGCGGAAGGTGCAGGCGCGCCCAAGCAACTCGCTCAAGCCCGGACCGGGAACGATGGCAGGTTTGAGGTGCGGGTAAGCGCGTCGCAAGATGTCATCCTCTATCTGGTGGCAACAGGTGGCGAACCAACGGCCAACCGGGGCGGCGACAACCCAGCCATCGCTCTGATGACGGTTGTCGGCAGCAGACCCCCGGCAAGTGTAGTCATCAACGAGATGACGACCGTGGCGTCCGTCTGGACGCACGCGCAATTCTTAGAGGGCACGACGATCAAGGGTCATGCGCTCGGTCTTCGCATCGCTGCGGGCAATCTGCCTAACTTCGTCGATGTGGAGACAGGCGGATGGGGCGGAGCAATTCAGGACCCGCTTAACAGCGGTCAGACGCCAACGATGGCCAACTTTGCCACGCTGGCCGACCTGCTCTCGGGTTGCGTCAATCGCGTGAAGGCGGACGCCTGCAGCAGCCTGTTCGCGGCCGCTACGCCTCCGGGCGGCGAGGCCCCAAACAACACGCTGAGCGCAGCCGAGTCGATCGCCCTTAATCCCTGGTACCAGCCCGAGAGACTCTTCGCCCTGCTCCGCCAGTTCTATCCAGTATCGGCGAGCAATCACATGCTGGCCGTCCCGTATATGCCTTACCTCAACTGGGCGCCTAGCGCCTGGACACTTCCGCTCAAGTTCACCGGCGGCGGGTATGTCGCCGGCGGGAAGTGCATGTTCGACAGCGAGGGCAACCTGTGGGTCGGCGACAACTTCACCGTCGGCTGGCAGGGGCAGGACTCGTTGTGGCAGGGCCACGCCACCAAGTTCGCTCCCAACGGCAAACCTCTGTCGCCGATCACCACGGGTTTCACGGGCGGCGGTATGGAAGGGGGAACCTTCGGCGCGGCAGTTGACGCCAAGGACAACGCCTGGCTTACCAACTATGGCAGCAAATCAATCTCTGTGTTCGACAAGAACGGCAAGCCCCTGACACCATCGGAGGGCATCAATTTCGGCGGCCGGCTGGGTCTGATGCAGGGAGTCATCGCAACGCCGAGCGGTGACGT